>VTLG01016988.1_pt1 | contig 13742 bp, 14 predicted proteins | sample 4694571 | NCBI WGS metagenome assembly VTLG01 (sample SAMN12604809, study PRJNA352737) | marine metagenome | biome: ENVO:00000447; feature: ENVO:00000209|ENVO:00000569|ENVO:01000036; material: ENVO:00002151; isolation source: viral sequences binned using virsorter ...
ATTCATGTTGTGCCTGTGAAGAAGACACAAGATGGACTGAACACGAACATACTCTTCACTCAGATGAAAGAGATATTATGAATATGATTGACAACAGAATAGATGTATATAAAACCATAGCAGGAGAAAAGCATGACATAGTTATGTGCTTTACTTCTTACCCAACATTTAGGCATGAGATATTTCCAGAGTACAAGATACATAGGATAGGTAAAAGAAAACCACTAGCCTTGAGATCAGTAATTAATAACTGCAAAAAAATATATGACTGCGTATCCTATCCAAATCTTGAAGGAGATGACGTACTTGGATTACTAGCTACCAACGGACAGTATAAGAATCCAATAATAGTATCAGTCGATAAGGACATGAGAACTATACCTTGTAAGCTGATAGCTGCTGAAGAAGTAGAACATATTACAGAGAAGAAAGCAAATAGACATTGGTTTCAGATGTCTATAGCAGGAGATAGCACAGATGGAATAGTAGGAGTTAAAGGTACAGGCATGGTAACTGCTACTAAACTATTAGCAGATACACCTGACACGATAGATGCACTATGGTCTAAGGTTGCTGAGACTTATACAAAGAAAGGTTACAGTTTAGCTGATGCAATTCTTAACGCAAGACTTACTAGGATATTACGAGAGGGAGATTATGACTACAATACAGGTACAGTAAAACTTTGGAATCCATAAAAAAAACTCTAGGGAAACGACAGGAGACATCAAAAACCTAGAGCTTTTTTGTTTGCTTTACCAATGGGAAACCACCCCCATTGATTTAATGGTAGCATAAAACTATGGCAAGCAACACTTTACCTTTAATAACTGATGATCTTTTACAAGGTCTAGATAATCTGTACCCACAACGACACCCTGACTTGTCATTATCTGATAGAGAGATATGGTATAGAGCAGGGCAACGTAGTGTTGTTGACTATCTAATTGAACAACAAAAAAGGCAACGTGAAACCATGCTAAACAATTCAACCAAAGGTATTTAATTATGTGCTTCTTCGGTGGTGGTGCTAAAGCTGCACCTGCTCCTAAAAAAGCTGAGTTTGAAGATGCACCTCCTGTTGTAACAGGGAAGCAGACAGGTGTTGATGACCCAAAGGATACAAAGAAAGCAACAGATAAGCTGAGAATGGATAGAAAGAAAAGAGAAGGAACTTATGTTGAACCAACTGCTGATACAAACTTAGAAAGAACTACATCTCTACTTCAAAAAAGTGGTGGTCTTGGAGCAAAAGAAAAAAGTGAAAGAAGTGCTAGACTTAGATCAGGAGTCTCTAGAGGGTCACGACCTCCGTCAAAAGCTCAAAAGATGGCTGCTGCTAGAAAAGCTAAGAATGCAAAAAGGTAACTAATTATGTGTTTCAGAAGCCCACCTCCTCCACCTCCCCCACCACCAAGAGAACCAGTAGCACCACCTCCACAGCCCACTGCTGCTGAAGTTATAACAGGGCAATCAAGACAACAGAGGTCAACTGCTACAACAAGTCCTGTAACAGGTACACAAAGAAAAGACATTGCTAAGAAAGGTCAAAGGTCTGCTCCAAACACCACAAGAGCAGCAGCTAGAAGGGGTACTGCTTCCTTAAGAATACCTTTATTATCAAATCAAACTGAATCTGGTAACTTAAGAACTCCTCTCTAACACATGGAATATTCCTCTTCGGCTGTAACAGCAGCAGGGTTGTATGAACAACTGGCACAAGAAAGATCAACTTATCTAAGGGAAGGTCAAGAGTCCAGTAAGTTTACCTTGCCATATCTTATACCTGAAACTTCAGGTGGTAGCGGTGCGAGAAGAAGTAAGATCAAGACACCTTATCAATCAATCGGAGCAGCAGGAGTTAACAGCCTTGCTGCAAAACTTTTGACAGGTCTTTTCCCTACAAACATTCCTTTCTTTAAGCTTGTATTAGACATGATAAAGATAGCCCAAGAGGAAGGAGGTAACGAAGCGATAACAGAAATAGATAAAGCGTTACGAAAAGTTGAAGCTGCCTTAATGCGTGAGATTGAAATATCAAATGATAGAGTCGCAATGTTTGAAGCATTAAAACATCTTATTGTGGGTGGAAATGTTTTAATGTATTTAACAAGTGAAGGACTACAAGTATATCCATTAGAAAAGTATGTATGTAAACGTGACCCTAATGGAAATACTTTAGAAATTATTATCAAAGAAACAGTAAATGGTAAAGCACTGCCACTTGATTTTGTAGCCAAGCTAGAAGAGAAAGCTAAATATACACAGAATACTTTAGAGGAAGATTTAGATATATATACACACGTTAAAAGAGATGGAGATTTCTTCAACTGGCATCAAGAATGTAAAGGAGAAAGGATACCTAACACAGAGGGTAGAGCAAGGAAAGATGTAAGTCCTTTTATAAATCTCAGGTTTACAAGATTAAGTGGAGAAAGTTACGGAAGGGGATACGTTGAAGAGTATCGAGGGGATTTGATTTCTCTTGAAGGATTGATGAAAGCAATAATCGAAAATGCTGCTGCGTCTGCTCGTACAGTTTTTCTTGTAAATCCTAATGGCACAACCAGAGCTAGTACCCTAGCTAAAGCACCAAACGGAGCTATCAGAGAAGGTAATGCACAAGATGTATCTGTCTTGCAGGTAGGAAAGTCAGCAGATTTGCAGACATCTTTTACAGCAATACAAAGAATAGAACAAAGATTACAGTATGCTTTCTTGATGGCTAAAGCAGTACAACGTGACGCTGAAAGGGTAACAAGTACAGAGCTAAAGATACTGACACAGGAACTAGAGTCAACACTTGGAGGAATCTACTCTATCCTGAGTTCAGAGCTACAGCTACCCTATCTAAGAAGACGTATGCACCTGTTAGTTAAGTCTGGTAGAGTACCAGAACTACCACAAGACATAGTAGGTATCTCAATAATCACAGGATTACAAGGACTAGGTAGAGGACAGGATAAGGAGAAACTACTTGAGTTTATTACTACTTTGGCATCTGCTTTAGGGTCTGATGTCATGAGACAATACGTCAATGTTGATGAAGCTATCAAGAGGTTGGCTACCAGTATTGGCATAGAAACTGAAACATTGGTAAAATCAGGGGAACAGATTGCTGCGGAGCAACAGCAACTACAACAACAAGAACTTATTAGAAGTCTTGGTAGTGCTGCTGTAGGCTCGCCTTTACTTGACCCCAAGAAACAGGCTGAAGCAGGTCTTATCTCACAACAAATGGATTCAAATGCCCAACAAGAGCAACTCGTCTAAAAAGACTACAAAACCAAGAGACAACAATGGGAGATATGTAGCTCCTGAAAAAGCTGTTGTCAGCAGATTAGGTGTAAATGAAGAAGGTACACCTGTATCAAAGAACCAAGGTAAAACTATTACTACTAGACATGGTAGTACAATCACTTATAGTTAAACCAAAAAACTATTATGACATCATCACAAGTACAGGCGAATGAAACGCCCCCAATGTCTTCACAAGATATTGAAAGTCTAAGAGATGAGAATGGCCTTATCGCAGGTAAGTTTAAAACTGCTGCTGATATGGTAAACAGCTACAAAGAACTGGAAGGTAAGCTCGGTGCGATAGATCAAACTGCTGAAGAAGAAACTCAGACAGAAGAAACTCAGACAGAAGAAAGCAATGAAAACTTTGACGCTGCTGAAGTTTATGGAGATGGTTTAGCTTCAGTTCTAGAAGAGGTTGGTATTGACCCACAAGTAATTAGTAAAACTTTTGAAGAAACAGGTAGTATCACAGAAGATGATTACAAAAAATTAGGGGAAGCAGGATTTTCTAAGGGAGTTATTGATACTTATTTGAATGGTATAGGTAGAGAATCTAATCCTGCTGAAGATATAAAAGAATCACAGTTAAATGACATCTTATCAGTTACAGGTGGAGAAGAAGGCTATTCAAAATTAAGAGATTGGACACAGAAAAATATGCCTGACGAAACTCTCAAGGCATTTGATAAGATACTTGATACTCAAGACCCCACAATGATTAAGGTTGCAGTACAGGGTTTTGCTGCACAGATGAGAGAAGCAGAAGGTTATGAACCACAACTGATAAATGGTAGAACAGCAGTAGGTAATACTAATACATTTAAAACACAGGCAGAACTTACAAAAGCTATGTCTGACCCTAGATATGGTAAAGATCAAGACTATACACTATCTGTATATAAAAGATTAGAAAACTCTAAGGTGGTAGGTAATGGCTAACAAACCAACCAAGCCAGAACTTTATGCAAGAATCAAAGCTAGAGTTAAAGCAAAAGTCAAGAAGTGGCCTTCTGCATACGCAAGTGGTCAACTTGTTAGACAATATAAAGCAGCAGGTGGAGGTTACACCAAAGCCTAATGAGTCTAGATAGATGGTTTAAAGAGAAGTGGGTAGATGTCAAAACAGGTAAACCCTGTGGTCGTAAGAAGGGAGATGGTAGACCTTACCCTGCTTGCAGACCTTCAAAGAGGGTTAGTAGTAAAACTCCTAAAACAACTAAAGAGTTAAGTAACAGAGAAAAACTTAAATTTAAAAGGTCAAAGACTAGCGGAAAAAGAATAAGTTACAATCACAAAAGACGACAAAGAGCAGCATAACTGTTATATTTTATTTAACTACTCTTATCTGTAGTTCATGTCTCCACGCAGAAAATCTTTATCTCTTAGAAAATCCGACAAGAATCCAACAGGAGGATTGTCTGAAAGTGGGAGAAGAAGAATAAACGCTGCTACAGGTTCAAAGTTGCAACGACCTGTCACTAAAAAAAGTGGACTTTCAAAACGTGAAAAAGCTAGAAGAAAATCTTTTTGTGCGAGAATGAAAGGTGTCAAAGGAGCAATGAAAGACAGTAAAGGTAGGCCAACTAGAAAGGCTCTTGCACTACGCAAGTGGCGTTGCTAGGACTCTTAATATACAATCAAATATTAAAGTGCCTGATACGTCAGATAACGCTTTAAGAAAGATAAGTAGAAACGAGTTAGTACAAAAATTATTAACAAACACTTACTAAACAGATGGCTAACGCAACTGTAAGTAGGCTCGGTCTTGTCAATAATTCAGGTACAAACTTTGATGAGCTTTTTCTTAAAGTCTTTAGTGGAGAGGTTCTAACAAGTTTTGCCCAGAATAATATTTTCAACGAGCAACTACATTCTGTCCGTACTATTGCATCTGGCAAATCGGCCAGTTTTCCAAAATTAGGTACGGCTAGTGCTGCCTATCATACGATTGGCACACCCCTAGTAGGGGCGAACCAAATCAAGGCTAATGAGGTCTTGATAAATATTGACGATATGTTAATCGCTCAAGCTGTGGTCGCACGATTAGATGAATTGAAGAATCACTATGATGTTCGTGCAACTTATTCTGCTGAATTAGGAAAGGCTTTAGCAAAAACATACGATCAAAACGTAGCAAAGGTAATCGCTAATGCTAGTCGTGCGTCAGCTACAATTACTGGCGAAGATGGCGGTCTAGTTCTAACACTACCTTCTGGTAATACAGCTTCAGCTAACGTAACTGGTGATGAACTGGTTGCAGCTATCTATGATATAGCTCAAGAGTTTGACACTCGTGACATTCCAAGCACAGATAGATTCTGTGTGTTGCCACCTGCGGAATTTTATAAGATTCCTGAATCTGCTACCAGAGTTATGAATACAGACTTTAACCCACAGGGTAATGGTTCTGTTGCAGCAGGTACAGTAACACAGGTTGCAGGTATCCCTATCATGATGTCTAACAACGTACCACAATCTAACGTGTCTTCTAACCCTTCAGGTGCTAATAACACTTACTCAGGAGATGACAGCAAGACGCTAGGTTTGGTATTCCATAAATCCGCAGTTGGAACTGTAAAACTACAGGACATGACAACTGAAATCTCAGGTGCGGACTATGGTATCATGTATCAATCAACATTGATGCTTGCCAAATATGCACTAGGACATGGAATCCTAAGACCAGAATGTGCAGCAACAATCAAATTGTCTGCTTCATAATCTACCTAAATTCATAAAATAGGGTATTCTATTATTAGATACCCTTTTTTTTTATGCCTTATGGAAAAGGGAGCTATGGCTCCAAAGTTGGAAGACCTCCAAAGAAAAAGAAAAAGTCTAAGAGTTTAAAAAGTAATCTAATGGCATTGAAAATGTCAAAAAAGTAAAGAACAATGGCTGTAGCTGCAACCACAGAACTTGAATGTATTAATATTATGCTCGCTGCAATAGGCGAAGCACCTATTAATACCTTAACTGGCACTCTTCCAGTAGATGCTGTTACCGCACAAAGAACTTTAGCTGAAATAAATAAAGACGTACAGAATGAAGGTTGGTCTTTTAATCAAGAGTTTAATGTCAAGCTAACTAGAGATGGCAGTAATCAAATTGCTCTTGGTACAGATATGTTGAAAGTAGATGCTAATGTTTTTGACCACCCAACTATTGATGTAATACAAAGAGGTCTGAAGATGTATGACAGAAAAAATAATACTTATGTTTTTGATGAAGACTTAACTTGTAATATTACTTACTTTAGAAACTTTGATGAGATACCTGAATCTGCTAGACGATATATAAACATAAGAGCAGCGAGAGTATTTGTAGATAGATTAGTTGGGGATGATGGATTAAGAACTTATACAGCACAAGATGAAGCCAGAGCCAGAGCCAACCTTATGGAAAATGATATGGATAACGCAGATCATAATGTTTTATCAGGCGACCCAAATCTTAATAATGCTATGAATACATTTACACCTGCTGATGTTCTTAACAGATAACTATGGCAATAGTATCAAGATCAATACCTACGCTGCTTAGAGGTATATCACAATCTTCGGATTCTTCTAAGCAATCAGATCATGCTGATATACAAGACAATGCTGACAGTAATCCAGTTGTAGGTTTAGTAAAAAGATCAGGCATACAGCACGTTACAAATCTAAGCACTAGCACGTTAGGTAATGTTCATATTCAAACTATAAATAGAGATGTAAATGAAAGATATGTAGCGATATTTAGTAATGGAAATGTAAAAGTATATGAGCTTGATGGTACAGAAAAAACTGTAAACAAACCTGATGGCACAACTTACTTAAATACGTCTAACCCTAGAGATACAATCAAAACTGTAACGATTGCTGACTTCACTTTTGTTGTTAATACAAATCAAGTAACTGCAATGGATTCAACTTTATCCGCAGGTAATATTACGCAAGCAATTATCTTTGTAAAACAGGTTTCTAACGATACTATATATTCTATTACTGTTGATGGTGTAACTGTAACTGATGACACGACTAACGATTCATCTCTTAGTACATCACAAGTTGCTGCTGACTTACAATCAGGTCTTAATTCAGGATTATCGGGATTTACTATTGCAAGAAATGGCAGTGTAATCCATATAAAAAAGAATGATGGTAGTAATTTTTCTATAGATGGTACTGACACTCAGGGTAATACACAGCTAACTATAGTCAAAAATTCAGTTCAAAGGTTTACAGACTTACCTACTGTCTCTCCTAACGGAATGGTAGTAGAAGTAAAAGGAGATGAAAATACTGACTTTGATAATTACTATGTAAAGTTTGTCACTAATAATGGCAACGCTTTAGAAGAAGGTCAATGGGAAGAAACAGTAGAAGCAGGTATAGAGTTTAAATTTAATTACGCTACTATGCCACACGTTTTAATTAGACAAGCAGATGGTAATTTTAGATTTGCAAGAGTTGATGGAGATACATATACCATAAGTGGTACGACATACACGTTACCTGTATGGGGAGAAAGAACAGCAGGGGATATAGAGTCCGCACCTGACCCTTCATTTATTGGTCGTAAAATTAATAATGTATTTTTCTTTAGAAACAGATTAGGATTTTTAGCAGATGACAATGTAATACTGTCTAATGTTTCAGAGTTCTTTAACTTTTTTCCCGATACAGTTCTCACTGTAGTTGACTCACACCCTATAGACGTAGCTGCTTCTCATACTAAAGTTGCTATTCTTAAACACGCAGTAACTATGGGAGAGCAGTTAATATTGTTCTCTGAACAAACGCAATTTGTACTATCTAGTTCAGCAGATAACTTAACACCTGATACAGCTAACGTACTTGTATCAACAGAATTTGAATCCGCAGATGACGCTGCACCTGTGGGTTCTGGTAACTCTATTTATTTTTTAACTAAGAAAGGTAATTTTGCAGGTATTCGAGAGTATATTACACAAACTACTGCAACTGTTAGAGATGCAGCAAACATAACTATTCATGTACCAAGACTAATACCAAGTAATATTTTTAAATTAGCTGTATCGAATAATCAAGATATTCTTGTCTGTGTTGGAACTGACAACCCTAATAAATTATTTATAAACAGATGGTTGTTTGGTGGTCAAGGACAGAAAGTTTTAAACAGTTGGTTTACTTTTACTATTAATGAAAACAGGTCTATTAAAAATGTTGACTTTATAGGTACTGATTTGTTTTTAGTTATAGAAGAAGCTAATACAGTTACTTTAGAAAAAATACCATTTGAGTCTGATTTTAAAGAAACCAATGCAGACTTTGAATTTCACTTAGATCATAAAGTAACCGAAGCAGATGTAACTGTTTCATATAACTCATCTACGGATAAAACCACATTTACCTTACCCTATAGACTTAGAGCAAAAATGGATATAGTAGGTAGATTTTTAGCAAATAATGAGACAAGCACGTTTGTTGATATAAATGGAGTGACACAAACTTTAAAACCTGCAACAGTAATACAATCTACAAACTTGACTAATGGTTCAACAGCAACAATAGAAGCAAGTGGAGACTATAGAAATGCAAAATTTATTATAGGAGAACCTTATGATATGCACTATAGATTTAGTAAGCAGAGAATAACTGAAACTCCACAACAAAATAGTGCTGAGATTATTAGCAGCAGATTACAGCTACATCATTTTTATATAAAGTTTGAGAAGAGTGGTTTCTTTCAAGTAGAAGTAACTCCTGAGTTGAGAGATACTAGCACTCATAAATTTAGTGGTCGATTCTTGGGTGCTGCTTCTGCTGCGATTGGTCAGCTTAATTTAGAAACAGGTACTTTTAGAGTTCCAATAATGAGCAGAGCAGACAGGGTTGATATAGATGTAAAGAATAAAACATTCCTGCCAACACTATTAGCAAGTGCAGAATACGAAGCTATGTTTCACATGAAGAGCAGGAGAATGTAATGGGTCATTTAAGAAAATGTACATTAAAAGATTTAGATTATGTATCTAAAAATATGAGAGATATGGACAAATTAGAAGCTGTTTATCAAACCGATCAAGATGCTGAAACTGCATTGAAAGTTTCATACTTAGCTAGTAAAGAAGCTATGGCAATCTGTGGAGATGAAGATAATCCTATTGGTGTTTGCGGTGTAACCAGTAATGGCTGTATCTATATGGTTTCTACTGATGAGTTATTTTCAAGTAAAAAATACAGAATACAATTAATTAGAAAAGGCAGAATATGGGTTGATGAGTTAATGAAATCATATACAATTTTATATAATGTTGTATATGCAGAAAACGTAGTAGCTATGAAGTGGTTAGAAAGTTTAGGATTTAAGTTTATCGAGTATCATAAAGAATATGGTAAGCATAAAAAACCTTTCTATCAATTCATGAGGATAGCCTAATGTGTTTTGTAGCAGGAGCTTTAGGATTAACTGGACTTGCAGGGAACTTATTTAATGCTTCTCTTGCGTTAAGTGCTGTAACACAAGTAGCAGGTGCAGCAGCTAAAAATAAAGCAGCTAGACAGACAGCATCTTACGCTTATCAGGCAGCAGAAAGGACAGCTTTATCTGCTGATGCTGCTATGTCTGCACAACAAAATGCTGTAAGTGATAGGTTGGAAGAAGACAGAGCTATTATTGGACAAAAAAAATTAGAAGCAACTATAAAAGAATTAAAAGCTAAAGGAAGTATTGCAGTACAAGAAGGTAAATCAGGTAGATTATTAAGTATTTTATTAGGAGATGCGGAAAGGCAGGGAGGTGTTATGAGAGAAAGTTTAAATCAATCTCTTGAATCAGCCGAAAGACAATACGATAGAGATGTAGAAGGAATAATAGCACAAAGAGAAAGTCGTAGAAATCAAGCTTTGGATATAGCTAACAGAGGATATATGCAAGCACAACAACAATATCAAGGTCTATTGCCGACCATAGCAGGTATAGCTTCTACTGGATTGAAAAGCTACCTTGACATTAAACCTGACATGGCAGCAATTAACGCTTAAACATTATGGTACAACCTAGAGGATTTACACCAAGCACTAGACCTGTAGATACTTTTGTAACTCAAAGTACTGTTGCACCTATAAATATTACAAGTCCTCTAAACCAAGTAGCTCAATCCTTGGCGATTATTGAACCTGCTTTACAAAAATATATTGGACAAGAGATAGATAAAGTAAAAGCTGCTGAAATAAAAGAAGCAGAATCAGCAGGAGAAAGAGCAGGTTCAGATGGATTTACAGCTACAGAAAAATTGCTATACCCAGAAGAAATAAATTTAGAAACGACACAAGGACAGATAGCTAAAAAATTAAACGATCTAACAAAGAAAGGTCTTGCAGAAGAAGCAGAATTTATTAGAGGTCAAAACCCTTGGTATGCTCCTGCTTTTTATAAGGCAAAGTCAGCAGCTTTAGGACTTAACTTAAAAAATGCTTGGCTTAAAGAATTAGAAACTACAAGAGTCATTGACCCTGCTGACGGAGAGTTAAAACCTCTAGCAGCTTTCCCTTTTTCTTCTTCTCAAGTTCAAGAATATGTAGCTCGTAAGCGAAATGCCAGAGTAGAACAACTGGATATGCCAGAGTTCTATGTTAAAAACTTTTTTTTAAGTCAGATAGATGATGGAGTAAAAGGATTTCAAGCTCAACACGCTAAAGATCACAGTGCATACAAAGTAGATAAATTAAAAAAAATAGGAGCAGTACAGCTAGATCAAATCATTGCTTCATACTTTATAGATGAATCACAAGACAGAGCATTTATAAAAAATGAACTTAAATTATTTGTAGAAGATATTAGATCACAATATGTAGGAGAAGAATTTACAGAGCAGATGGGTAACTATACAGATCAGATAATGAATTTTGCTGTGACAATGGCTAACACTAAGTCAGGAGGAATAACTAGATTTGCAGAAGCAAGAGAGTTTCTTCTTGAATTTAAAGATTTATTTCCTACATATTCTTTAGGCACAAAAAAAGTACCTGATGGTAAAGGTGGTTTTAAATTAGTAAAAGTAGAAAATACTAGAAACTCAATCACTAATACTAAAGATTTTAGAAAAAAACTTAATACAGCTTTAAGTGCTATAGATAAAGCAGAAAATAGATTTTATGATTACAAAGATAAAATACAAGTAAGCGAAAATATAAATAGAGCTAGAGAAATACTTAGCAAAGAAAATCCTACAGATGACGACAAAGAAGAGTTAAGAGTTCTTCAATCTCAAGACAAAGCAACAAGAACTTTTGTAAAAAACAATCAGGAAACTATAGCTAGAGATAGTATATTGCAACAGCAATTAATTACTAACAGAATTGATAATGGAGAATATAACAACAAGCAACTAGCTTTGGCATATATTGATCTTGCTTATGAACAAAGTTTTAAAACTCCTGCTGATTTAGAATGGAAACGAAAATCAATAAAAGATTTAGATACAAGTTTAGATGGAGAAAGAAGATTTGCTGATAGTGTGTCTTCAAAAATTATTACCAATTTAGAAAGGATTTATACTAAAAGAACTGATTTAGATTCTGATGAATTAGATAGAATTGAAGATTTACTTTTTGCAATACCAAAGAAGATTAGAGATTACAAAACGACTAAAAGATTATTTGGAGACAATATTCAGGTAAATGAAGAAGGAGTAGAAATAGATGTACCAAGATACCCTACAGATACAGAAGTCATAGACTTTGGAGATAAAGTACAAGACCAATCAAAAAGAATTATTCAAGGCAATAGAACACTGCAAAGTTTTGCAAGTCCAGAAGCAGTTAACAATGAAACTCTACAAAAAGAAATAAATACAAAAGTACAAAAAGAAAGAATTAGAACATTAAGACTTACAGTTGGGAGTTTGTATGCTAACTCCGATATAGATGACCAAGGTTTAAAAATAAAACCTAGTCTTGCAGATGTTGAAGAACAGTATGACTATGCAGGAGAAATATCTATTGATGAAATATTTGAAACTTATAAAGATGCAGCAGGTAACTATGACCCTTTATACCAAGATGACTTAAGACAGTTTTTAAAAAGAGTTGACTTAAGTAATGAAGAAATCGAAGCTTATGGTTTGCGTGAATTTGTAGTGGAGCCTGTTCAGATTGAATACGATAAATTTATTAAATCTAAAACCAAGAAAGAACAAGTATCAGAAGAAGTAGTCGAAGAAATACAGGAACAAACACCCATGACGACCACTGAAAATGTTGATAATTCAAGTGTTTCAGATGAGACTACAGATGAGAAACCTAGTAATACTGGTAATGAAGATGAATTTATAAAAGCAAACGAAAGAGATGAAATTGTAAATCCTAAAGATTTAAGAAAATCACAGCTACCACTTAATGATGTTCAGATAGCACAAGGTCAGAAGATAGTATCAGATGTAATATCAAACCTTGGAGGACAAGAAGGCGATCTTGTAGCTATGGCTAATACACCACAAACGGAAGAAGGAACTTACACAGTACAGAGTGGAGATAATTTAAGTGTTATAGCAGATAAGTATGAAGGTGTTAGTTATCCAGAAATAATTCAGTTCAACAACTTTACAGAAGATCAAGCAAACAATTTAAGTATTGGTCAGAAGATACGCATACCAGAACCAAAGCCTAGAGAAAGTAAAGAAGTATTAGTAAACAGACTAAACAAAGTATTAGAAGATGTTGATACCAGACAAAGATTTAGCCAAGACTTAATTAAACAAATGTTGTCGGCTGTAGGTTTTAATGATGAACAAACTAGAATTATGGGTGCTGTTGCTATGGCAGAATCAGCAGGAGATAGTAACGCTGATACAGTTAAGTCTGGTTTAGACCCACTTAAGAAGAATGAGTTTTCTCTTGGTCTAATGCAAATAAATATGTTACCAGAATTTTTACCAGAAAGATTACCATTATTTGAAATAGAATCTACAGATGAGCTATATGACCCTATCATTAATGTTATAGCTGCAAAACGTCTGTATGATAAATATGGATTTGGAGCTTGGGAATCATATAACACAGGCAAGTACAAAGACTTTTTAACTGACTAACTATGCAAGAACTAAATCCACAAGAACAAGCAACACAAGATGTTGAAACAGTTAAAGAAGAACTTGTTGCAGCAAATCCAAACTTAGAGCTTAAGCCAAAGCCTACATTGCCTACAGAATCAATAGATGAAAATATAAAAGAAAATCAAATAAAAGATCAAATACAAACAGAAAAAGAAGTAAGTCCAGTTAATGAATCTGAAACAGAAAGAGTAGGTAGATTTACAAAAGATAAGTTAAATGATGACGCTTATCTTGCAAGCGTACAGAAACAGTTTCAAGAAGAACAAGAAGCTATCCTTGCAAGTGGCAAGAAAACCAGTGAAATAAATAAAATGATTTATGAAAGTAGAGATAACTTTGCGTCAAAAGTTAAACGAGG
>VTLG01008299.1_pt1 | contig 13740 bp, 12 predicted proteins | sample 4694571 | NCBI WGS metagenome assembly VTLG01 (sample SAMN12604809, study PRJNA352737) | marine metagenome | biome: ENVO:00000447; feature: ENVO:00000209|ENVO:00000569|ENVO:01000036; material: ENVO:00002151; isolation source: viral sequences binned using virsorter ...
AGACCACTAAGCGGTAAGTCTACACATGGTATTATCCGTAAGACTTTATTTAATAAGGTAGATAAAGATACTATATTCTTTCTTGCATCTATGACCAATCCTTCAGTAACAAGACTTCTCAAGAAACAGGGAGCTAATCTGTGGGGATGGCATGCTTTTTCAGAGACTTTACGTGCAGCCACAGATAAGAATAAACCTGTAAGAGATAATACAATACACGTTTCTGAAGAGTTTGATATACCACCAGACACTACCTTCATTACAGGAGGAACGTGTGCGGCTATGAGAGCTATAGGAATGATGCATATCCTGGGATTTAGAACCTTTGACTTGTTTGGTTATGATTGTATTATACCAGAGCCATCAGATAAAGATAAGAAAAAGAAAGAGAGAGATGGTAGACCTAAGTATATGAATGTTACCGTAGATGATCATAAGTTCTGGACTACAGGTGAGCTACTTGCTATGGCACAGGACTGTGAGAAACTCTTTGAACGTGACGATGTAGATATGGAAATAACTGTTCATGGAGAGAATACCCTCGTAAAGACCTTGTGGAATAATTCACGTATAAGTAAGACAAAACATTATAAGGAGTTTCTACCATGTTAAATGCTTTAATACTAAAGTATCAAGGTGAGATAGCAATAGCTAAAGCGAATATTGATGTATATCTAAACCATCCAGCAGGTATCGGAGAACATTCTGATATTGTTCAGGAAGTAGATAAACAAATAGCTATTATTGCAGAGAATGACGAGAAGATACGCACCATAGAAGATCACTATCCTCAAGAAGATGATGATCCTAATCAATTAATACAGGCTGAGATATAATGCTTGGGTTAGCTGAAAGTGTTGTTGGTGTAGCAGGGAAAGTCTTAGATAAGTTCGTTGAAGATAAGGATTTAAAGACTAAACTTAATGCTGAACTTAAACAACAGATGGTTAGCCTTGATCTTGCTCAAGCACAGGCTAATGTAGAACAGGCAAAGCATCCTTCTATCTTTGTCAGTGGTAGTAGGCCAGCTATCATGTGGATATGTGCCTTTGGTTTAGGCTGGCAGTATGTATTCCAACCTGTATTTGTATGGGGCATAGCGATCTCTGGTGCAGACATAGCTATTCCTATTATCCCTACTGAGGGATTAATGACCCTTACCCTATCATTATTAGGACTAGGTGGTATGCGGTCAGCAGAAAAATTCAAGGGTGTAGCCAGAGAAAATATGAGAAAAAGTAGATGATAAATATAACCGAAGCAGCAGATATACACCTCTCCTCTATTATTGCGGAGAATAACCTTGAGGGAATACTCTTAGCAGTAAAGGGAGGAGGCTGCTCTGGTTTTAATTATGATTGGCAACCACTTGAGAAACTGGAAACCAAAGTAACAGATTTGGAATTAGACCTGGATATAGGTAAACTTGTAGTGGATGGTACATCAGTTATGTATCTTGCTGGTATGGAAGTAGACTACAAGAAAGATATTTTTGGACAAAGATTATCTATAGAAAATCCTAATGTCCAATCTATGTGTGGCTGTGGGGAGAGCTTCCATCTTAAAGATATAGTCTTTACATCTGGCCCTCATGATCCAACAGATATGGACTTAACTATAAATGCTAAATGAAAAACAAGAGGCTTTTGTACAGCATTACGTACTAACTCGTAACGCTACTGAAGCTGCGAAGGCTGCTGGCTATAGCTCTAAATCCGCTTACAATCAAGGATACAGATTACTACAAGACGAGGCGATACAACAACGTATCTATGATGCAGAACAGGAAATGACTACAGATGTAAATGTTATTGAAGAGTTAGAGAATCAGTATAGCTATGCTAAAGGACATGGACATACTAATAGTGCTATTAAAGCATTAGAAATTCTATCACGAGTACGGGGGAATAAGACAAGTGACGATGACATTCTTAATGTAGATAAGATTGTATCTGATATCCAATCTGCCATGAAGATCATTGGTAAAGAAGAAATGCAGAAGCTAATGAAGACTTGTAAATGGGAACAGTAAAGGAAAAGATTACTGTTACAAAACAAACTCCCTTACATACTACAGATTGGTATATAAAATGGGGAGCTACTTTTTTTATTATTATAGGTACAGTTGCTACTGCTCAAAACATATACCCTTATAACTTATTCCTAGAGCTTATTGGATTAATTGGCTGGCTCTTAGTTGCGCTTATCTGGAATGATAGAGCACTCATAGTAGTTAATGCTGTAGGAATATCCATCTTTCTAAGCGGTATCTTTTCTTATTTCTTTTCTTAGTTCTATACATAGAAGGGATTAGTTACTTCTGTCTCCACATGAGTTACAGTTTTTATATCTTCTGGAAACTCATGCTTCAACATATTTTCCACTCCTAATTTTAATGTGATAGTAGAGGATGCACAACCAGCACAAGCTCCTCCTAATTCCACATGAACATTCTTTACATCTTCATCATAGTCTAATAACTTTATAGTACCTCCATGCATTATCATATAGGGTGCTATCTTATCTGCTAAAACATCTTCTATCTTAGCAAACATTGTCATTATTTGTAACTCCACATCCAAGGTCTAGGATGGTCATCGGAGTTAGGCATATCATCAATATGTATAAACCTGCTGTCATGTGGTCCTCTCTGCTTTACACCAATCCCTGTCATACCATAGTGAAGTGCTACCTCTATCAGTTCTAAAGCATCTCCCCCTGCTACCTTTACATCTACGGCTCTACCATAGAGATGTGGTGAGTTCTTTGCTCCTCCAATAGTGGAGTTATGAGCCAGATGCCTGTAACCAGATGTAATAATCATAGGCTTTCCTATTTGTTCACGGATAGCTATTAACTTATCCATGAACTCTGGTTCCATCTCACATTCACCTGTACCCTTACAGGCCATCTCTTCTTCAGTAAAGTACTGCCAGTCCATTGTATTCTCCTTTGTTATAGTGGATCATCCTCATCAGTTACTCCTTCTCCTCCTACAGACTGTCCATCATCATCTCCTATATCACTAAAGGTATCTACTTGTGTTTGTACATCAATATCTGGTTGAGTTGTTCCACTATAATCATATCCTTCTGGTATAGTTTGTTTATATATATCTTGTACTTTTACATCTTGTATAGGAGTATCCTGTATAGCAGACAACATCGCATCAGATAAAGGTGGAGCTTGTAATGATCGTTGAGCATGAGCTAAAGCTCCTAATGGTGTATTGGGGTTAATAATTGGCCCCCATAAATTAGGATCAAACTGCATAAATTTGGTAGGGTCTGTAGTGGGTAAAGAAATTAATCCTTTACTTGTATCCTCTTTCTTTTTAGCATCATCTGTCCTACCAAGTTTAGTACGTGGTCCATGTACCATTGATACTTGTGAGGGATGAAATCCACCAAGTTTATTTTTATTCGTACTTATATCTTCTGTAATACTTGCAAGTTGAATGTTTGTTGGGGTAGAAGCTCTAGCTAGGGTCTGAGCAGATTTTGCAGCAGCCTCTTCAGGAGTGAAAGTTCCACCCTGCCCAGGATCAAGAGTTCCTAGCCTAGTATCGTCTAGATTAACATCTCCTGGGGTTGTAATACCTCCTTTTCCTGCACCAGCATACTTTTCTTCTTCAGTCATTAGTTCATATGCTCCTCCCGAAGGCTCCATAAATGTTGGTCCTCCTCCAGGTGGAAATGCTGCCGCTTTAGGTTCTACATAATTTTTATTAAATTCTTTTACAGCAGCATCTTTTGCATCCTGTTCTTTCATACCACTATAAATTAGACCAGGAATACTAAACATACTAAGACTAAACTTACCTCCTTTATGAGGTCCAGCACCAGAAGGAGCGATTGTAGCTCCTGTTTTAGGATCAGTAATGGTTTCTCCTCCTCTAATAAAGGTATCTCCTATTTTATAAGTTCCAGGAATACTTTTAGGTCCGACTTTTGAAGGATCATAGTTTGAATCAGCATCATAAGATTTTCCTGTATTCGGATTTATACTTTTACCCCCAGGTAAATTCCCAAACAACTCTGGTCCTGAAGCAGCAGCCCAACCCCAATCCGTTTCACTAGGAGGTTCACCACCAGCATCATCTTGATACGGTTCTTCTATTCTCTTCTTTTTCTTAATAGGAGTACCTAATCCTAGTGTGTCAGATATATCAGAGATAACTTCAGCATGACGGTAACGAGGTGTAGTAAAGAATCTAGCCCTACCAGCTAAGATATCCTCTAGACTAGCTCCTGTTTGAGCCATCTCAAATATTTGTTGAGCTTCTACCTCTCCACCTTGAGCATACTGTTTAATAGCTGCCTGTCCTATAGGGGTAGCCATTAAAGCATTAACAATACCACCACCAGCAAACTGTTTAGGTTGCCCTAGTATCTCCATCTGTTGTTGTTCCTCTACTACTTCTGGTTGCATTGGTGTAGCCATTTGTTGTTGGGGAAATTTTGCAATATTCTCTGGGCTAGGATTTCTTTGAGCAAAACCAAAATTGTAAGGGGTAGGGGTAGTTTGTTCAGGTTTTAAAACTTTAGGTCTACCAAACAACCCTGCTAGTCCTGCTACTTGTGGATTAGCTCCTAAAGGTCTTCTATCAGGGTCTAATATTTGAGATAATCCAGGATGGACCATATGACCTCCTCCCTTACCAAAGGGACCATCTCCTCTTGGTCCTCTAGGTTGCCAAGGTCTACGAGGTCTTGTATTCCGCATAATACGGTGTAGCATCTGCATTGTATCCATCTGATTGTTATCAGCCATTTGGAAGCCCTCTTGCATCATAGGACTAACTTCCTCAAAAGTTTCTTCTGCTACTTTCTCTGGAAGTCTTTCAGATAACTTATCAATACGTTCTATCACAGGTTTATATAAAGGTGCAGAAGGTTCCATAACCTCTGTCTCTGCTGTCTCAGTTGTCTGTACTTCTTCTTCAGGTTGTGGAGTAGAACGTACATCTTCCTCGCTCTTCCACTTACCTCCTTCTACACCTCCAGCTACTCGTAGGGTAACGGGAATATCTTGACCACCTACACACATTATCTTTCTCCTGTAATCTCACCAGCATATGTCTTATATACTTCCTGTAATTTATTTAATGATTCTCTAAGCGGAGGTTCTTGTCCTGTTTCTTTTTTAATTATTACACCATACTTAAAAGCATCAGCCCTTACAGGAGGTTCAGGAATATACACACCACGTTTTACCATGTTAGTAATAATCCTTTTATCTGCACCTTTAGGAAATAATCCCCCTCTAGTTATAGCTTTTATAATATCACTATTTTTCATGCCTGTACTTTTTGCTGCTGTAATAAGATCAAACATCTTAGTAGCTTGGGCATACTGTTTTTCTAATGCTTCTTTATATGCCCCAACAATGTCTTCTTCTGTTTGTGGTTGCATTTGTTGTAAAGCATTAGAGAATATTTTACCAGCATCAGCCATATTTCTTTTAATATCATTAGCCTGAAAACGTAGGGATTTATTAATGTCATAGTACTTAGGTTTAATACCTGTAAGACCAGCTAATTCATCGTTAATATATAGACGAGTACCTGTCTTACCTTTCCTTACCCCATAGTCCTTCCCTTCTAAATTCATAGATGTAGCTATATCTTTAGCAGTCTTTACAAACCCAGGCTCAAATGCTTCCCATACAGTTGCTAATCCCTTACCAACTTTTTGTAAATTTGTGTCTGTCTCACCAAAGATAGGTCTACCATATTCATCTACATTTTGAAATATGTGGGAGCCAGCTTCAAATAACATAGAAAGACCAAACGTATCTGCCAATGGTGTTAATACCGCTGCATCAAAAGCATCATCTATTTTTCCATCTACATACTCTCCTTTATTAAGAGCATCCATAGCAGCACGTATAGGTAACTGTGTCTTTGCCCAAGGGTTAATGTAATCTATATTAATCTTTTTACCTGTACCATTCTCAGGCTTACCAAGATAGATATAACTAGCCCCCTGATCAAAGTCAGGATCAAACTTAGCCATAGCCTGTCGGATAGTATACGGCATCCCCTCTTCTTTCTGGTCTATACCTGTAACTAATGCAGAAGTAGTAGCTAATGCAGGAGCAGCAGACTGTGCAGCTATGATAGCACCTAGCCTACGCTCACCAGCTTTAGCTTGAGCCTGTCCTTTTAATTGCCCTAGATCATTAAGTTCTCCTTTAGCCATCATAGCTCTACCTTCTCTCATATCTCTAAAGGCACTCTTAATAATATTCTTTTGAGTACGGATAATCTCTGTAGTAAATGCAAGGAAGTCAGCAGCAGGAGCTAAACGTGCAGCCCTTACAAACTGTGGTACACCACCGTAGTTTTGCATATGGTTATTTACTTGTTTGGCTGCATACTCATCTAGTAAAGTAACCTCTACTTCTTTACCACTACCACCCATAAATCTACGTACTACTCTATTAGGGTTTTCACCCATATCTCGTAGCACTTGTTCGTAATTCATACGTTCATTTACAAAAGCAAACTGTTTCCACATATCATCCATTGACTGATAAAATTTTACAGCCTTAGTATTTAATCTTTTAGCCTTATCTACAATAGCATCTTTATTTTTATATAAAGGAGAATTAAATTCCCAAAAGGCTTCATCTCCAGCATCTCGTAAAGCTCCTCTAAATGCTCCTAAATCTGTACCACTTTGTATATATCCCAGAGCTATCCCCTTTTCAATCTGATCTTGAAGTTCTCCATCAGACATACTTGCTAATCCTCTAGCTACTTCGGTCATACCTTTAATAGCTCCAGGTCTAAAGTAACCTGCACCCATAGACATCCAGCCAGCACCTAAGAAGTTACGAGCAATAGCTGTTGGACTCCATACAGTTTTAGCTGCACGAGTATGACCTTGTAACAATAGATATTGTTGTAAGGGTTTAAACTGTATGGGAGCTATTTCATTACCTTGTTTAATAGCAGAGGCTACCTCAGATGTAGCAAACAAATCTTCTAATGGCTGCTTAAATGGAGAGTCTGCTTTAATAGGATCAAGTGGTCCTTGTACTCCCCTTACATCAGGTATACGGCTTTGTAAAGCTACGTTACGATCTCCTGCTACTTTTCTTCCTGCTCCTACAATTTCCCCTTCATCTATTAACTTAGCTAATTCTTTTTCATAGTTATATGTTTCTAAAGTTTGAAACAATTTCATAGCACTATTAGCATAGTTAGTAAATGGATTCTTATATTCTCCCATTAATAGTTTTATTTCATCAGGAATATCCTGTCGTTGAGTTAAAATCTTAGTAGGATTTCTACCACCTATTTTACCCCACTGACTAAAGACACTAGTTAAATCTTCTTCGTCATTTAAAGTTAATATTCTATTAATTCTATTAGCAATCTCTCCTGTTTCAGGGTCTTCAAAATCTCGTAGTAGTTGACGTTGAGCACTATTTAAAGACTCTCTCCCTGTCTTAGCAATCTGTTGATGCACTTCGTCATAGTCATCATATCTTTGCCGTAATTGATTTTTAAAATATTGTCCTACTTGTTCTTTAATAGTTAATGCATCAGGTCTTGCATTAAACTCTCTACTATAATTAGGATTATCAAATACTTCAAACTGTCTAGTCACATATAGATCAGGTCCACCTGTATCATCCATAGACTTTTGTATTTTTAAAAATAAGTCTGATTCTTTTTCAATAGCACCACTATCTAATAATTGTTTTTGAATATATTGAATTTGATTTCTCATTCCTTGTAGTGCTTCAACAGTTTCTTCACCAGCTTCAGAGCGAACTGCATTTATAGCATTAGTATCTCCTCTAAATGCATCGTCCATTACTTTATAAAAATCTGTACTTACTTCTGATACTCCTCCTGTGTACTCTTTATCTAAAGCATTTTGTAATTTATTAAATTGTTGCATAACATTACGTTCCATAACAGCAGGAGCAGTATCTAATCTACTACGTAATTGTTTAAATCTATCCCCTAAACCAGCATCGTCAAAGAATCCTCTTTTAACTTTAGCTAAAAGTTTTTGACCAAGAGTTCTTCCTTCAGGTGTTTTAACTACATCAAATGTACTATCAATAAGTTTAGTTCCTCTGAAACTAGAAGGACCAGTTCTTTTTAGTTCAATATCTGATGCCCTAAAGTTTTCTATAAGTTCTTCATCTGATAAATTATTTCTTTTTTCTTCTGCTATTTTTATACGTTGATTTACTGCATTTTGTTTAGCAGCAGACATTTGATTATATTTCTTTTTACTAGGTTTTTTAGGGATTTTTACTGCTTCTCGTTCTACTTTAGTAGCCATACGAGAACCAGCAGCATCTATATCTATAGTTCCCCCTACTTCTAATTCTCTTTGAGCTTTGGCAGCTAGACTAGGAGCTTTACTTTGTGGAGCCATTGTCTCTAAAACAGCAGAAGTTTCTCTAACTTGCACAGGCATAGCAGCTTGAGCTTGATTAAGAGCTTCTTGTTTTTTTAAAGCCCATTTTCGCATTACTGCTTCTGAAGCTGTGGGAATATATCTACCACCTGCAAAACCTAATGCTGCTCCAAGTCCAGAAGCAAGTACAAATTGAGTAGCATTTATCTCTTCATCTTCACTTCTACCTAAATTAATATCTGCTTTCTGTCTAGCTAAATCATCAGCCCCACTATAAATACCTGTACCTATAGCACCAGTAACACCTTGAGTTTTTCCTAATTTTATTGCAGCTTCTTTACGAGCACCTGCTAAAGTTTCTTTTGCTAGTCCTTTTGTTGCTCCTTTTTCTGCTACTTCTTTAGCTGCTTCCTCAGTCAGACCTCTCTTTACTAAGGCTTTCTTTAACTGTTCTTTCATTTGAAATTTAGCAGCTATACCAGCAGCCTTACCTCCAAACATTTTTCCAATCGTACCAATACCTGCTGTACCTATAAGACTAACCCATGTAGTAGGGTCTTGTCCTAAATTCTTTAAGGCTCTAAAGAAAGACATAGTATCAGCATCAGTATTATCGTACTTATCCATACTACGTACCCATGCTGCTTTTGTATCGTCATCAAATTCATCAGATCGTAAAGCCAAAGAACCTATACTTGTAACATCCCATCCAATTTCAGAGTGCCTATTCTTTAACCATTTCGCTAATGCTACCTTAGAATCTTTCCATGTTTCTCCTTCTTCATTCTCATAGATAGTAGCAGCATCTTGTATCCACTCTTCATCTGTATCAAGATCATCCATAGTAAATGATGGTTGTTCTTGAGGTTCTTGCTGTTGAGGTTGTTGGGTAACAGGTTGGGTTACAGAAGAAGGGGTCTGAGTTTCTTGTACCTCAGTTTCTTCTGTTGTCTCTCTTACTCCCGTTTGAGGAGATTGAGATAAAACTCTTTTAACTGTTTCTTGAATGACAGCAGGATCAGTACCATCAGGAAATTCTAAAATCCTTCCATCATGTAGTTCTGCTTCCATCATGGAATTGGTTGTCCTTGTGCATTAAATCTTTGTCTGTTACCTCCTCCTTGCAAACTATTAAGCATAGCTTGTAAAGCATTTACTTGATTTTGATACTGAGTACCTCCTCCCTGTAATACTGCTGTACCAACCTTTAATACTTCAGATAATTCTCTTTGCATAGCTTTAGCATCTTCTTGATTAGCAGATAAAGGTTTACCATTAATCATAACGGTTCCTGTTACGTCATCAATCATATAGTTATACTTATCTTTAATTCTATCTCTTATAATATCAAACGTAGCTTTAAATGCTTTTCCAGATGTCTTTGTACTATCTCCAATACCATAAGCATCCATTAAAGTAGCAATAGCTTTAATATTACCTTGAGATATATCCATCTCTGCTTTATGGACATTCATCTCTACATCAAGAGCACTAGCAACTGTAGCCAAACCTTCAGCTTCTTTAGCTAATGCCGATAGTTCAGCAGCATTTTTCTCAGTCTGTTTACTCTTACCAGTTGTCGCAGTAAGTCTATCGTTTTCTTTTTGTAGTCTAAATCTTTGACTTTCAATTTGATCTCTTCTAGTATTAAACTTATCCTGCATATCAAAGATATCTGCTTGTTGTTTATCTCTGATATCCATTCCTTCACGTTCACGCTTTTCTTTTCCAGTAGCATACTTATCCTTTAGTTCAGAATAACGATCAACAAAGGCTTTCATATTATCTTTCCCACCTTGTAAAGCTCCAGCTATAAATCCTCGTGGGTCTTGACCAGCTTGAAGGGACATAGGTAATAACATATTAAGAAAGAGATTTTGCATAGCATTTTCTTCACCTGTTTTCTTAGCCTCTTTACCCATTGAAGCAAGTTTAGCTAGTTTATCAGATGCTCTTTTATTAATAGCTGCTTCTCTTTCTGATTTAAATACATTATTATCAGCTAATTGTTTATTAGTAAACTTAGTTAAATCAGTTCCAAAGTTTTTATAATAGTCTTCTAAATGACTATAAGCACTATCAATTCCTTTTTTCTCTTTAGCTATACGCCCTTTAACATCTAACTGCTTATCAGCTAAAGCTCTTTGTCTTTTAGCAAGATCACTACCTTCTTGGGTAAAATCTCTTAATTTTTTTAATACATCTAGATTAGGTCTAATGGCATCACTTACTTCTCCTAATGTAATAGGTTTTCCTCCAAGTTTATCTTTACCTTCTTGTCCAGGAAGAGTATCATTCCCTTGACCTCCAGATATATTCCCAAAAGATTCTACATCTATAGCTTGTTTAACTGCTGTTTGTCCAGACTTTTGCCCACTAGGATCAAATTCTCCTTTAGCTAAAGATGAAATACCTTTAGGAGCTTGACCTATCTCTACTCCTTTTAAAATATTACCAGTAGGACTAACAACATCCTTTACCCTAGAAAATCCTGATACCTTACTTGGATCAATATTAGATACTGACTTTCTTCTTAACTGCTCTAATTCCGCTATATCTTCAGGATTTTGTAGTGCTCCTGTTCTTTCCATAATAGTTAATTCTTCTAATCTATCTCCTCCTCTTTGGGCTGCTATCTTTGCTCTTATATCCTCTAAACTAAAAGTATTATTCTGGTGAGTCTCAAATCCCCCACCCTGTATCTGTCCACCACTGGCTAGACTAGCAAGACCACCTACCTGTCCACCTGAAGCTCTTCCAAAGCTACCAAATCCACCTTTACTAAATCCACCCATTCCACCATAGATAGATGCAGCAGTACCAAGACCACCAAGCAGTTGTTGTCCTAATCCTGGGGATGGTTGAAGATTTTGTTCTGTTCTATACATAGAAGGTTGATACGGAAATCCTCTAACAATAGACTGATATTCAGCCAGAGATTTAGTAGGATACATTTGTTCTTCTTGGAATTGCTCATATAGCAAATTCTTTTTACGTTGATCCTCTGCACGAGTAGTCTTACCTACTCCTTCTAGAGCAGCCATCTCAGCTAATCCTTGTCTAAAGGCTTGTGGAGCTTGAGCAAACATACGTCCAGCACCAGCAGCTTCTCTAGCTTTCTGTTGCTCAAATGCAGCCCTACCCTGTTCAAAAGCCTGTTGCATACCTCTAGTCTGTATATCTCCTAATTGCTGTTGGAGATTACGATTAGCTTCTGCTTCAGCAATGGCCTGTCTACTTCCACCAAAGGCTCCAGTAGATTCGGCCCGATCTCCAATGTTTCTAAATGTAGGTTGAGCCTGTCGAATAGCTTCACGTTTAGCTACATCAACTACGGCTTGCTGATAGGGATTCATATATTGCTGTGCCTGTTGAGGACCAAACGCTCCCATTGAGGAACCTAGTGCGGATAGGCCAGCCTCATAATAGGGTCGTGCAGAACTCATACCAGTACCAGCTATACCTGATCTACCAGCTTGACGATATCCTTCAAGAGCTTCTGTTTGCTCTGCTGACATAGGAGCTAATCGCCCTTCAATACCCCCAGGAAATACAGGAAGTCCAGCATCAGTTTGTTGATTAAACCTAGCTTGAGCTTTCTCTAAAATATCTGTAATAAATGGTTTTATCTCATCTGGAAATTCACTCCGTTGTTCTACAACTTGAGTTCCAGCAACTTGAGGTCTTCCACCTCCACCACCTTTTCCACCGCACATTTATTCTCTCCCTATTACTTTTAAATCTCCCCCAAGATAAATATATCCATAGTGCTGAAATACCTTAGAGAATAATTTATTTTTTCTTTCGTGTTGTACGTCATTAAATACCCCTGTTACTAAAGGTATATTTAATTTCTTTGCATAAGAATCTAATTTCTTCATTAGATTTAAAGCGAGTCTACCTTTTCTAAATTTTTTTCTAACAAATGTAAAATCTTCTGATAAAAAATCTTGATCTGACCACCACCATTGAGTAATATGAGCACCTACCATTCCTGCTAATTCTGTACCTCCCCCATCTTTCTTTACAATATTTGTTTGAGCTACATACAAAGCTCCATTCTCAAATAAGAAAGTTACATAATCTAAAATCTTGGCTCGTACAGGCTCCCCTATTCCTACTTCTTTATACATTTCATCTATTAGTATATTTGTTATTTCAAATATGTCTGCTAATTGAGCTTCTCTAATAACCATTAAGCAAGGCTCTCCAATGCTTTCCTCCCATCCATTTCAGGAGGTTGCTCATCCCTTCCATATTTTTCTTTACGGAAGTCAGAGATAAAATCATCCATTGCATGAGCACCTTTATCAGGATTACCATTACCTAGTCCAGACATTACATCAGCAGGTACAACATATTCTTTAGGAGACAAAGCAGCAAGACCTCCACCTTTTATTCTAAACATTTGGTTATCTTCCATACCATGTCCATCACCTTCTACCACCCCTTCAAAGGCTTCTTCTAACTGACCCCCTTCAGCAACAGGAGCATAACCTTTATAGTCAAAGAACCTATCCTCACCCCTACCAATCCTAGCTACCATTTCTTCTGTTGATTCTCCTTCACGAGGTTGAGTAGGTTGAAAGTTTAATTGCTGTTGTTGTCTAGGAGGAGTGGTTCTCCGTTGAATATCCATTGGTGCTTCTGTTACATCTTCAGTAACACTTGCAGCCATTAGCCCTCCAGGTGCAGCAGCTAATCCCATACCTACTTCTTTTCCTACAGTATCAGCCATAATCGGATTCATTGGACCCATATTCTTAGCTGCTTCCATGAAACTTACATCAGTTTGTGGGGGATTTACTGCTTGACCCATAGGAATATCCATTCCAGGTTCTCCAGCTACAACTTTATCAACCATGCCCTTACCAGTTAAACCCTGCATTAACTGATTAGTAGCAAAAGAAGTTAGACCAGCCATCAACCCTTTACCTAAATCTTTTTCGGCTACGGCTGTACCTAAACCTGTTAGGCCAGCTACTTGCCATGTTGGTAATCCCATCATAGCTCCACCTATCCCTGCAATAGGTCCAAGAATATTCTTAAAATTAAATGCTTCAGGTAAACCTGTTACAGGATTATAAGTAAGTTCTCCTAATGAGGCTAATCCTTGTACTTCTTGGGGATTCATATGGACTAAGGTAGTATCTCCACCACGCCCCATACGTCCCATCGTTTGTGCCATACGGCCTAAAGGTGGTGTATTCATTTCCATTCTCCGTCCTTTAACTTTACAGGGTTCATATAATTGGATTGTCCTTTTGTGCCTTCAGTGTAAACATTTGTCTTAACCTGTCCACCAGATTTCATTGGTTGAAATGATTGTTGACCTTGAAACATCTCAGGAACC
>VTLG01008300.1_pt1 | contig 13733 bp, 29 predicted proteins | sample 4694571 | NCBI WGS metagenome assembly VTLG01 (sample SAMN12604809, study PRJNA352737) | marine metagenome | biome: ENVO:00000447; feature: ENVO:00000209|ENVO:00000569|ENVO:01000036; material: ENVO:00002151; isolation source: viral sequences binned using virsorter ...
GGTATAGTCAAACATTTAGTACCACCATTCCTTTGTTTCCCACAATGCTTTGTTGATATAGTATGCTGTCATTTGCCATGCATTGCGACCATAAGCAAAGACAGGTAGTCCAGATGCAATCGTTATTATAAACGACCACGTAATTATTCGTACCCAATTTTTAGGTTTATGTTTTTCTTGTTGTTGTATCTTCTGTAAGTGTATCCATTCTTCTAATTCTCTTATTTGTTTATCACGCCATTCAATCTCTGACATGATAGATACAACTTCTTCTTCATCATATCTTCTAGTGTTTTGTTCCTTTGAGTTGTTCATCATACTTCTTTACCTCATCACTCATTTCAAAATCAAAGATCATGTATAGTTCATCTGTATTGTAGAACATCATAACAGTTTGATTCTCAGATAAGATATCAATAGCTTTGTCAATATTGAATCCATCTCTGCATTGTTGTATAGCTAAGTCTACTGCATTGTCTGCTTCATCCATAGCCCAGTCACTAGTCTTGGACATAACCCTCCATCTCTACCATCTGATCTGTGATAGCGTCATCATATTTAATAAACTCTTTCTTGTATTCGATCATTACTTTTTCTACCTGAAAGAACAACTGATTCTCTGTGATCTTACTGTCATAGAAGTCATTGTATATTTTTAGTATTTGATCCATCCATTGGTTAGGCATATCATTTCTCCTTTGTTATAATAATATTACTGTGTATCTATTTGCTAATGGTTGACCATGTCCCATACTTGTTAGGTATTGTCTATGTGTATCCTCTAACTGATCTCTTAATTGTTTAGCCGAGTCTACATCATATGTAGTTAACAATGGATTAGCATTGCCTTCACTAACTATATGATATCGTTGCTCTATTTTCTTAGGCTTCAGTTGTGTTATCTTTTCGTTCATTGTTTTGTAGCTCCATTTCTATTGATACTGATGTGAATGATTCTGCACTAAGACCTAAGTCTACTGCTACATCACCAACGATTGGACTGATCTGCATTCTTTGATTAGCATCACACCATTTCTTTTGCATATTAGTTGCTATCTCATTAACTACATTTGTGTTGTTATACAATCCTTCTTCATCTAAAAACATAGGAAGTTCTTTGGTCATGTCACCCATGCCATATGCAATCTCTATCATACGACAGTCTATTAATTTTCTTAATGGTTCGAATGATGGACCACCTGATCCTTCTTCATTCCATTCGCCTTCGACATCATGATACTCTATATCACCATTGTCTCTGACTAACATTATGTTATGTATTACTTTCATTCTGCTGATCCTTTCTCGTATTCTGCTATTAGTTTATTAATTGCAAGTGTTACAAACTTTGCTTTAGAACAATTAAGTTCGTTACAAATTTGATTTACCTTAATATTTATTTCTTTACTTATTGCAACCGAAACATAATCAGGACTACGTTTTGGTTTTAGTCTGCTATCTTTAAGATCATGTAATTCCATGTCTATCCTTTCTGTTCGCTCCAAGTATTCGCTCACTTACATTTAGTACTGAGTAATAACTTAGCTTTGTTTATAAATTGATTTGCTGTTTTGTATTGCTTGTTGTCTATCATCATCTGTGCATCTGATAAGATACCCATGATGTATAAGTTAGACTTACCTGCATACAATGGTTTTACTTTTTTAAACTGTGCGATCACACTATCTTTAGTCTGACCATACATTTCTTTTTGTGTACTCATGTTTTATTCCTTTCATGTTTATAGGTGAGGTAGGAAGTTAAAGCTTCTTTTATGTAGGCTACCTACCTCTACCCATATAGTTTAGTTAGACTCTAATAAAGTAACAGGACCTTCTAGATACTTGTCACTGTTACCAGCCCATACTGCTACCTGATGTACTACTCCGTTACTATCTTTGTAGTAACCTGAATACAATGGTGCATTCTCATTATCACTAGTCACCTTATACAAATTGATTCTATCATTTCTTTCAGGAGCATAGTCATTAGCAAATGCTATTGTACTGAACAGCATAGCTATTAGTATTGTTATTGTTTTCATATTGTTTCCTTTCGTTTGTTATTAATCTACATGCTTATCTGAAGCATGGCTGTATCCCTCTTGTTTCGTCATAGCTTTCAACACTCATACAGCTGAGCCTACTCGCAACTTTAATTGACTTATCTTTTTATCATTGCTTTATACCTCTTGTTATATTGGCTTTGTTTTCTGTTCTATCAATTCTGGTATTAACTTAGTCAGACTACACTTTGTTAAGTCTAATAGAACTATTCTGATACCAATGTATGTATCTCAGCTATAGTATTTCTCATAATATCTATCTCTGATTCACACCATCCTACTTGTACATATCTATGGTCTACCCATATAATATATACTAACAGAATTATTATAATTAATCTATATACATTACTCATTGTACATCCTGCATTCTAGTATCTAATATACATTCTTGGTCACAATATATATAAGTTGACTCTATTGTATTACAGAATCCTACTTGATCTTGTGTTAGATCTTCATCCATTACACAATCTATTCGTACTTCATTATCTTCATTCATAATTATGTACACATCATCCCACTCTAGTATGTATATGCTACTACCTTCTGCATAAACTACAGACCAGAACATACAAGTCAGTGTAAATGTTACTATAAATATTAGTATGTTTCTCATGTTACCTCCTGCATTATTACTATTAATATAAAAACTATATTGCTTATCAATATTATATCCATTTTATTTTTCCTGTCTATTACTCGGGTCTATTGTTTAAACGAGGCGGAGCCGAGTCAAATTTTTTTTTGTTCCTGTTTTGTTCGAACAACCTATATAGAAAAAAAGCCCCAACTCAATTAAGAGTCAGGGCTTAGTTTTAATTATCTAAGAGATAATAATCCTTTAGCTTTTAGTTCTTGTTCAAAAGCTTTTAGTTCGTTCTCTGAATACTGTACATATTCTTGAACTGCTTTTTTACTATAAACTTTAGCACTGGTTTTTCTGAATAAATCAACACCTAAAGTTGGTGCAAATTCTTCGACATATGCTTTAGCTTCTGCCCAATACTCTAATTTATCTTTACATGAATTCATCTTTTCATCACGAAATGATTTTGATGTCATATAAATATCTAAGTTAGTAGTCTTAAACATTGATATTAGTTCTCTGTAAGATAATCTATTGATTTCCATTTTATCATTTGGATTACCATTCAAAGCAAATTCAATTCCATTTTGATTGAAATTGATAGCATTCAGTATTTTAAAGTGTTCATTCTGACAATCATCTTGTCCTAATGTTCTGATATAATCATTACCTTTAACCTTGGTAGCTTTATGTAATTCTTCCCAATGTTTAGATATAACATCATAGATTACTTTTACTTCTGATTTATAATTATTCATATTATTTTCTCCTATTATTTATTGTTTAAAATTACAATACATTCATTACTTATTTACTAATAAATAAATAAATATATATTGCGGGCGTAGCCCCTATCATGCATGTCATCTTTACGAGCAGTTGCGGGCGAGAGCTGGCACCGACTGGGAGCAGAGCGGACAGGCGGAGTTGCCCGTTGAAACGGGCGTCCAGCTCCTATCGGGGAGCAACTTCCGAAGTAAAGACCAGCTATGCTGGAGTCTTGATTCATTAGCGTAGCGTAGCGAAGCGTGAAATAAACAAGACTTGACTTGTATGATAGCCTGTAAGGGCATATATAGGCGTCCGCCGACTGAGGACCTACAAGATTTTATCAGCATTACGATAGTAATGCGTTCGTTGCATGACGTAGTCATAAGACGAAAGCGAGAATGACTGAGCCTGCGAGGGAATGCTCGGAGCAATAAAATCCCAATGTCGCTGTATGATTAGTCTGCACAGGAAGCGACAAGTAAATATCGTTGCGATAGCAACTCCGTAAGGATGCAAGGCAAAATCCTGATACAACATTATTGATTGATACTGAGTACCTTACATGTGATTACGTAGAGAGTTAAGAACAAGCGTAACGAAGTGTAGCGTATGACAATGTCATTGTTCGTACTCACATAGTAATCGTAAGCGTACGATATTGCGTACGTTTGTACCAAGAGACACAAGACTCACAATCAAATAAGGTAATAGTAGTAAGGATATATATCAAGACGGAAGGGAACCTGCGGTAGCAAGAGGCGAAGCCAGACTAGGGGGGGTTTTCAAGCACCCACCATGCGTAATAATATACACGGTGCTACAAAATATATAAAGGAGGTAACAAACATAAGTTACCATACTTGACACACACACAACAATAGCTATATTTAGAGACGTGGGGGTTTAGTCCTTTCGACCTCCACACTACATTATGACAGAACTTACCATCAGGGCATCAGTAGCCCCAGCATTATTATTCCTTGAGACGCAACTACCGATACAGGTGGTTAAGGATCTCAACACCTACCTCGATAAACGACACCGTAAGGGTGGCGAATCATTTGCTAAGCAACTGGTAGGACAGATACAACACGGTGAACAATTAAAGATTGATCCACATGATCCACTGATAGGGGGGTTTGCTAACATAGTAACCACCATGTCTAAGGCTTATGTAAAGCAGTTCTGCAATACCATTGGTGCGGAAACGCTAGACCGAGTACCCAGTTTTCACAGTCTATGGTCGGTACACTCTTATGAACGAGACTATAACCCAATGCATGACCATGGGGTTGATACGCCAATGGGGATATCTTTCACCACCTGGACTAAGATACCCGAACAAATACAGAACGGACCAGAATATTGTAGTCAAAACCTAGTGGACTCTAGTGGTATAGCTGATGGCTACCTACAGTTTCACTTTGGACAGACCGCTATAAGGGGGTTTGAGGAACTAAGACCACCAGCATCACGCACTGTTAAGCCTGAAGTTGGTAAGATCATATTCTTTCCATCATGGTGTCAGCACTGTGTGTATCCATTCGAAGGCGAAGGAGAGAGACGTACCGTAGCAGGTAATATGAATATGGTACCAGCACATCTAATAGACCAAGATACGTCTGTTTGATACCTTAAAATCAATTTAAACACATAAATAGGAGACATACTATGCCAATGGGTAAAGGTACATACGGATCTGCTAAAGGCAGACCTGCAAAGAAAAAGACTAAGAAGAAAACTAAGAAGAAGTCTATGAAGAAAGTAATGAAGAAAGGTATGTTATACTAATGCTTACTAAGAAACAAAAGACACTTCCTGCTGGTCTTAAAAAGAAGATCATTAAGTCTAAGAAAAAGGGTAAGAAGTAATGGATGAATCACAAATGCTTAAAAGAATGCAAGAGTTAAAAGCAAAAGAAATATTAACTCCTACTGAACAAAAAGAACTTTATGATTTACGCCTTGATATCTATGGTCCATTAAAAGCTAAAGGTTCTAATATGAATATACAAGATAAAAATAAGAAGTTTATGGTATGAAGATGCTTACTGCTAAACAAACAGCTCTTATGAAGAAGCATAAGAAACATCATACGCCAAAGCACATGGCAGCTATGAAGAAATCTATGTTAGCTGGTAAGACATTCACTCAAGCACACAAACTTGCACAAAAGAAAGTAGGTAAGTAATGACTAATAAAAAAAATAAGAAACAAAAGAAAAGTTTTTTTGAAGAAATGATGGAAGATTTTAAGTTAAAAGAAAAAGAACCAAGTCCACAGCCAGGAGATGAAGATTACTATGAATGGTGGGTTAAAAATGTACAAAATAAAAACAAAAAGTTTATGGTATAATGGCTAAGAGTACCGTTAATAAAGCAGGCAACTATACTAAGCCTGGTATGCGTAAGCGTATATTCAATCGAATCAAAGCTGGTACTAAAGGTGGTAAAGCTGGACAGTGGTCGGCACGAAAAGCCCAGATGCTAGCTAAATCTTATAAAAAAGCTGGTGGTGGCTACAAGTAATGGCTCTGAAGAAGTCACAAAAGTCACTAAAGAACTGGACTAAACAGAAATGGCGTACCAAATCTGGTAAACCTTCTGCTAAAACAGGTGAACGCTACCTACCTGACAAGGCTATTAAGGCTTTAACCTCTGCTGAATACGCAGCAACTACCAAAGCTAAACGCAAAGGTACTAAGAAAGGTAAGCAACACGTTAAACAACCCAAGAATATTGCTAAGAAAGTAAGGAAGTACAGATAATGGCTAAGTCACCAGCATGGACCAGGAAAGAAGGCAAGAATCCCAAGGGGGGTTTGAATGCTAAAGGTCGTGCATCTTACAATAAAGGCAAAACTAAGACAGGTAAGAAACGAAATCTTAAAGCACCTAGCAAAAAGGTAGGTAATCCAAGACGAGCTTCCTTCTGTGCTAGAATGAAGGGTATGAAAAAGAAACTAACCTCTGCTAAGACAGCAAGAGATCCCAACTCAAGGATTAATAAATCCCTTCGAGCTTGGAATTGTTAATTAATAAGGAAATATATGAAAAATATTGAGCTAATAACTGTAGATAACGACATAGTTACCCTAGATAAGAATAAAATAGTAGGTCCAGACTCTAGATTTGATGGTCGTTTAGTTAAAACTAACAAAGATATTATGGAAATATTTGGTGAAGAAGTAGGTAGACCTAATTTAGACCAATATAAAAAGTCTGCTAATGATTTATCTATGGGTGATGCAGGTGAACAAGAATTATATCAAGCAATGATTGAAGTATTTAAAGGTAATATTACAGGAGTACAAGCACAACAGATTATGGAAGCTGCACAAGGCGAGTTTCCTATGGAATTTATTGCTAGAGAACAAATGAAGTACATGCAACAACCTAAAGCATCAGGTGGTGTTAGAGATACACAGATTATGCCAGATGGAACTGTACTTCCTAACAGACAACCAGCTACATCAGGCGGAACTCCTGATACTAGAATCATGCCAGACGGTAGAGTTATAGGACCACAGTCTAGAATGACTAAACCTATGGATATGAGAAAAATGTTGCTGGCTAACATAACAGGATTAATATAATGGCACACGGTGGTAAAAGAACTGGAGCAGGTAGACCTAAAGGAATTAAGATTGGCACAAAAGCAGAACGCTTAGCTGCATCATTAGGCAAAGGACAGACTACTCCACTTAAATATATGCTTAATCTCTTGAACAATCCGCAAGTATCTGTAGAAAAGAAGATGTGGGCTGCTAAAGAAGCTGCACCATTTGTACATTCAAAGCTATCATCTGTTAATCAGACTGTATCTGGGGATGATGATAAACCAATTACCGTTCAAATAGGATGGCGTAAGAAAAAGGATTAATGGAAGTAGTCATACCGTATGAACCTCGACCTTTACAGGAAAAGATTCATAACGAACTAAAAAGATTTAATGTCATCTGCTGTCATAGGCGGTTTGGCAAGACGGTATTCGCAATCAATCATTTAATTATGACTGCATGTGAGATACCAAATGCAAGATTGGCGTATATTGCACCGACCTATCGCCAGGGTAAAGCAGTCGCTTACGACTATTTAAAAGAATATACAGAACCCTTAATGAAACTCGGTGGTAAACGTCACGAAACCGAACTGAAGGTTGATCTATGGAATGGATCACGAATTCAAATCTTCGGCTCGGACAATCCAGATGCACTTAGAGGCTTAGGCTTTGATGGTGTATGCATGGATGAGTTCGCTCTTATGTCGCCTAGAGTTTGGACTGAGGTTGTAAGACCTGCAGTATCAGACAAGCTAGGCTATGTTATATTTATTGGTACACCTATGGGACATAATCAGTTCTGGGATGTATATGATCTAGCTGTACGTAGAGGTGGAGATTGGTATGGTAAATTATACCGAGCATCTGAAACAGAAATCATACCTGACTATGAATTAGAAGAAGCTAGGCTTACAATGCCAAGCGACCAATACGAACAGGAATTTGAATGTAGCTTTCAAGCTGCAGTCTCAGGAGCCTTTTACGGAAAACAGATTCAGAAAGCAGAAAAAGAAAATAGAATTACTGATGTTGAATATGATCCAAGTGTTGATGTAGAAACTTGGTGGGATTTAGGTATAGGTGATTCAACTTCTATTTGGTTTGCACAAAGAATTGGAAATGAGATTAGATTGATAGATTACTATGAATCATCAGGTGAAGCATTATCACACTATGCAAATGTATTAGAAGAAAAAGGTTACAGATATGGTAGACATGTTGGACCACACGATATTACTACAAGAGAATTAGGCACAGGTAAATCTAGATTAGAAGTTGCTTATGAATTAGGCTTAGATTTTGAGGTGTGTCCTCGATTAGCAGTTGATCATGGTATTGAAGCTGTACGAAATAATTTAGATAACTGTTGGTTTGATAAAAATAAATGTAAATATGGTATTGATTGTTTGCGACAATACCGTAAACAGTTTGATGATAGAATGCAGACATTTAAAAATAAACCCCTACATGACTGGGCTTCACACGCAGCAGATAGTTTTAGATATGGTTGTTCCGTTGACGGACCAACAAGAACTGACTGGGCTAAACCTATGAATGTAGACACTAGATATATAGTTTAAGGAACAATATGGCAAAAGGTAAACCACTAGACGATTATAACATATCAGGCATTCTTGGAGATCACATCAAGAATAGTTATGGTTTTTATGAATCAGAGCTAACAGACTCAAGACGCAAAGCTAATGAATATTACTTTGGTGAAGGGTTTGGCAATGAAGTAGAAGGCAGATCACAAGTAGTATCTACTGATGTTGCTGATACTATTGAGTCTATATTACCACCATTACTAAGAATATTTACTGCATCAGATAACATTGTTAAAGTAGAACCTGTTGGAGAAGAAGATGTTAAGATTGCAGAACAAGCAACTGATTATCTAAATCATATCTTTAATAAAGACAACGATGGCTTTACTACATTATACACAATGTTTAAAGATGCATTGCTACAAAAGAATGGTATCTGCAAAGTATATTGGGATGACTCAGAAAAAGTAGATAGAGAAACTTATCAGAAATTATCTGAAGATGAGTTTACTATGTTGATTGATGAAGATGGTGTTGAAGTATTAGAACATACTGAGTACAAAGATGAATCATTTTTAAAAGAAATGAAGAAACAAAAAGATGTTCTAGCACAAGCAGAAGATTCATTACAAGCAGATCTAGTGCGTGATGAGTTAAATAAAATTCCTACACCAATGTTACATGATGTAGTTATTTCTAGAACACAAACATTTGGTAGAGTTAAAATAGAACCAATACCACCTGAAGAATTTCTAATTGAAAGACAAGCTAAGTCTTTAAAGGATGCTAAGTTTATATGTCATAAAGTTCCAACTACTCGTAGTGAATTAATTGAAATGGGATTTGATCATGACAAAGTTTACAATCTACCTATTGAAAATAAAGAGCAATACAACTCTGAAAGATCTGTAAGATATAGAAACATAGATGATGACTATGATAGAACTGTTGGTGATACATCTACAGAAGAAGTTATAGTTTATGAATCATATATTAAAATGGATATGGATGGTACTGGTGTTGCAGAGTTAAGAAAAATTACTAGTGCAGGTGAAGGTGGTTATACTATCCTTGATAATGTACCTGTTGATTCACACCCATTCTGTTCTATTACTCCTATTATAGTACCACACAGATTCTATGGTAGATCAGTATCAGAACTAGTAGAAGATATTCAGTTAATTAAATCTACTGTTATGCGACAAGTACTAGATAATATGTACTTAACAAACAATAACAGAGTAGCAGTAATGGATGGTCAAGTTAATCTTGATGACTTACTAACTAATCGACCAGGAGGAATTGTTAGAACTAAAGGCGCACCTAGTCAGGTTATGATGCCATTACAAAATCAAACATTAACTAATCAAGCATTCCCATTACTTGAATACCTAGATACTATTAAAGAAGAACGTAGTGGTATTACTAAGTATAACCAAGGTATGGATACTGATACACTAAATAAAACTGCATCAGGTATAAATACTATTCTATCACAGTCACAAATGCGATTAGAGTTAATTGCTAGAGTATTTGCTGAGACAGGTGTAAAAGATATATTTAAAAAGATGTTTGAACTAGTAGTTAAGTATCAAGACAAAGAAAGAATTATTAAAGTTAATAGTAGTTTTATTCCTATGAATCCTATGGAGTGGAGAGATAGATGTAATGTAACTATTCATGTTGGACTAGGTACAGGATCAAGAGATCAACAACTATCTATACTAAATGCTATACTTGGTAGACAACTAGAAGCTATTAAACTTCAAGGATCTGCACAAGGACCAGTAGTTAATTTGAACAACATATATAATACACTAGCTCGTATCATTGAGAATGCAGGACTTAAAGATGTTGGATCATACTTTACTAATCCTGAAGTTGGTATGCAACAAATGCCTCCTAAACAACCACCTCAACCTACTGAGTTTGAGAAAGTATCACAGATACAAACGCAACAGAAAGCTGCTGCAGCTCAAATGAATAATGATCATAGAATGCGTGAGATGGAACTTAAATATCAAAAAATGATATTAGACTTTGAAGCTAAAGTTAAAGAGTTAGAACTTAAATATCAATCTGATATAGATGAGAAGGCTATAAAACGTGAAGCATTAGAGATGAAAGGTATTACAGATACCAATAAACAAATGCTTGACGCAGTTACTAAAAATTTGTTAGAACCAGAAGAACAACAAACACAAGTAGAAATAAATGTCGGACCTACAACTAGAGAGCAGTAGAGGCTCAAGAGCAAAAAATATTTTAGAAGATGAGTTGTTTCAAGAAACTTTAGAAACATTGAAGCAATCTTATACTGAAGCAATATTTCAAACAGGACCAAATGATGAACTTGCAAGAACCAAAATATATCTTGCATATCAAATTTTAGGTAAGTTTGAAAACCATTTCCGTACTGTTATGGAAACTGGACAACTTGCAAGTAAACAATTAGAGGAACTTCGCAAGAAATAGCACCACCCATCTTGGAGTGCTTTATATAACACCAACCACAAAGGAGTGTACACATGGCTGATGAAGCTACAAATGTATTAGGAGCTGCAAAAACCCTATCAGGTTTGATGCAAAACCTACCTTCTGAACCAGCACCTGCTGAACCAGAAGAAACAACTGAAGAAGTTGTAGAAGAACCAACTGAAGATAACATACCTGTAGAGGATGTAGAAGAAGTTGAAGTAGCTGAAGAAGCTACAGATGACGCTGAACAAGATATTAACGAAAGTTCAGAGGAGCCTGCATATACTGTCAAAGTAGACGGTAGTGAAATGGAGGTGACCCTTGATGAATTACTTCGGGGATACCAAAGAGAAGCAGATTACACACGCAAGACATCAGAACTATCTTTAGAGAAATCAAAGTATAATGATTTAATGCAACAATCTCAATCTGAGATTAATAACAAATTGTCTAAACTTACTGATCTTACAACTGTAGCTCAACAAGAGTTACAAAGAGAGTATAGCAATATTGACTTTGAAAAACTTTACGAAGAAGATCCAACAGAAGCTGCACGCTTAGAACATAAAATGCGTAAACGAGCAGAGAATCTGTCAATGATTCAGGAAGAAACAAAAGCTAATCAACAGCAAGAGTTTCAAAAATACTTACAAGAACAACAACATAAAGTTGCAACACTTGTTCCTGAGTTTAATGATCCAAATAAAGCAGGCAAACTAAAATCTGATATGAGACAGTATCTGTCCAGATTAGGTTATGGTGATCAAGAAATTAATAGTGTCTATGATGCAAGACAAGTCTTGTTAATTAGAGATGCTATGGCTTACGATGCTTTAAAAAAATCTAATGCTAAAGTTCTCAAGAAAGTTGCTTCTGCTCCTAAAGTTGTAAAACCTGGCACTGCTAAAAACAAAAGTGATGCTAATTTAAAACTTAGACAGAACAAACTAAATCGTCTGAAGAAAACAGGAGCTGCAAAAGATGCTGCTTCTATTTTTAAAGACTATCTATAAAGGAGTCCTTAAATGGCACAACCAACAAACTTGTACGATACGTACGACACTACTGGTATTAGAGAAGATTTAGTAGATGTAATTTACAATATATCTCCTGAAGATACTCCAATACTTTCTGCAATCCCGAGAGCGATTGCTAAACAAACTAAGCATGAGTGGCAAATAGATTCATTAGCTGCTGCTGCTTCTAACGCTGTAATCGAAGGTGACGATGCTACTATAGACGCTGCTACTGCAACTGCTAGAAAGCAAAACTTTACACAGATTATGGACAAAGTAATTGCTGTTTCTGGCACGCAATCATCTGTTGATGCTGCTGGTAGAGCTGACGAAATGGCTTACCAAATTGCTAAGAAATCAAAAGAACTTAAAAAAGATATGGAGCTTGCTCTTTCATCTGCTACATTAGCTGCAGTAGGATCTGCAACTGCTGCTAGAACTTTTGGTGGACTACAATGTTGGATTGAAACTAATGGATCTGCTGGAACTAATGGAACATTATCAACTGGTGATGGTACTGATGCTCCTGGTGCAGGAACAAATAGAGCAATAACTGAAGCAATCTTGAAAGAAACTATCCAAGAAGTTTACACTGCAGGCGGAGATCTAGATGTTCTAGTTGTACCACCTAAAGTAAAACAAACTATATCTGGATTTGTTGGAGCTAGTAGTTCTAATCCTAGAATGTTTACTAGTGAAGATAAAACTTTTGGTGCATCCATTGATGTGTATGTATCAGACTTTGGTAATCTTCAGATTATACCTAACAGAACTATGGCTGGATTAGAAACTTGTTTCTTATTACAAACAGACATGGCTGCTGCCGCTTACCTAAGAGATTTCCAAGTGAATGATCTTGCTAAGACTGGTGACTCAGAGAAAAAACAACTACTAGTTGAATTTACTCTAGAAGTTAGAAACGAAGCTGCTCACGGTATCTTATTAGATATTACTGAGTAATTAATAATTAGGGGGAGCTTCGGCTCCCTCTTTTACATAAGGAAAAAATATGAAAGCTCCAACAACATTTAGACCAGGCGCAACACAGACTGTAGCTGTAGGAGCATCTTCTGCTGCTTCTAGTGCTTTTAATGCTCATACTAGAGAGATTAGAGTAGTAACTACTGTTGATGCTTATGTAGCATTTGATGCTGCACCTACTGCTAGTTCATCATCTTTGATTGTACCTGCATTTACTGTAGAATATTTTAGAGTAGATTCAGCAAGTAAAGTTGCATTAATCAGAGTTGGTTCTGTAACAGGAACTGCTAGAATAACAGAACTTAGTCAGTAATGAGACCAGGTTTTATATCAATACGAAGTCAGGATCGCTACCGTAACCGTAGGACAGATGTACCTAATGATGCCATAAACCTAGAAGATTTAACATACCTATTATTAGAAACAGGCGATAACATCATACGTGAAGATGGTGTAGGTGTTTCTTACTTTACTGATAATCCAATCCAAAATTAATGGAGTTTAGTGAATTAGTAAAAGTATTACAAATTAAAGAGCAAAGCTCTAAGCAACAAAACAAGAACAAACAAAGAACAAAAGTATTAAGAAAGAGGATTAAAAATGGCTGATAGTAAGATTAGTGATTTAACAGCATTGACATCGGCTGCTGCTGCAGACGTTCTACCTATAGTAGACACCAGTGCAACTGCCACTAAAAAAATAACAATCACCGATCTATTTACAGGTA
>VTLG01010033.1_pt1 | contig 13732 bp, 16 predicted proteins | sample 4694571 | NCBI WGS metagenome assembly VTLG01 (sample SAMN12604809, study PRJNA352737) | marine metagenome | biome: ENVO:00000447; feature: ENVO:00000209|ENVO:00000569|ENVO:01000036; material: ENVO:00002151; isolation source: viral sequences binned using virsorter ...
CCAACAGCCTTATTTGAATAAATTTTTATTGCTTGACCTTTAGTTGTTCCGCTATAAACATTAAAGACTAAATTTGCAGTATTTGTACTACCAGCCCAAGTATCAGCAGCAAATGATTCTATTGAAGTACCAACACTTATTGTTGAAGAAGTATCTTCAGCTCCTCCAAACTCAATTACACCAAGTCTGTGTCCTGATGCCATAACAGCACCATCATTAGAAGCAAGTCTTAAATTCCCACCTTCTGTGGCACTACTTGCAGTGGTATCTGTTATTTGCACATCACCTGCTGAAGTAATAATCATTCTATCAGCAGCTCCAGCTCTTAATGATAATTTTTCTGGGCTTGTAGTGTGTTCGTAAGATATTCCACCAGCATAAGCAGAACCTGCATCACCAAAAAATATTCCACCCTTTGTACCAGATGCTGTCTGGAAAAAAGCATAATCACTATTCTCTGCTATTATTATTGAATTGGCATCATAGGGAGCAGATGAAAGAGCGGCTTTCTGGACTCTTATATCACCAGTTATTACTTCTGAATATGCGTATCCACCACTTCCAGATACAGTTAAATCTCCCGATATAGTTAAGTCACCAGATATTGTTCCACCTGATGATATTGCATTTGCTGTTGTTGAAATTATTGGACTTTTCATGATAACACTACTCTAACTGAAGCTCCAGATCCACTTTTATCTTCTATCCAAAGATAAATAGTATCTCCTAAACCTCTTGGAACTTTTAATGAATATATTGTATCGCCACCCATTAAGTATAAAGTATTAGCTGTTGCTAAAGCATCTGTACTTGAATCTGTAAATTCAAAATATATATCTTGAGTGCTCATTAAATGAACTGTATGATAAGCAGATACATCATATGATTCTGCTGTTGTTATTGAATTAACAGTTTGAATATCCCAATCAGCAGCAGTATCTGCGTTTAATGATTCGTGGGCCCTATGTTTTTGTAGATTTGCCATTTGTTTCTCCTTTGAAGTTTATACTTGTCATGCGAGGCGAGAACGCTCCTTATACAAATATTTTAATTTTTATCTCACTGCAAAAGGTGAGATTGGAAATGCAACAGATATTATTCTCTTATTGCTTTCGTTGTCTGCTAATTTACTATAAAATTCTTTTATGTAATATTCTTTTTTATCTATTTCTCCATCTCTTTCTGAAACCATTGCTTTACAATAATCTACAACTGCTAAACAAAGCATTTTATTAAGATTAATACTTGATGTAGTATCAGGAGATGTTACTTCTTTAGGTATTTGAGTAATTGTAATTCTTTCACCTTTTGTTTCTGCTGTAAATGTTCCAGTTGCTACAGTTAATGTACCGGTATTAGCAGTTCCACTTAATGTATAATCACCATCATTACTTGTAGATCCTTGAACTCTTATTTTATCTCCATCTGTAAAATTAAAGCCACTAGCTGTATCTGTAATTGTATCACTACTACCACCTCCATCTACAAATGCTATTGTAATTCCAGATGTTTTAGAAGTCGTTGCCTCTAATGATTCAGATACAAATGGTTCACTTACTCTTGTATATTCTAATCTAAGACCATCTGAAATATTTTCATCTGGATATGTTAATTCATTATCATATGATTGCAATACTCCAGTTTGTGTAATCCTATTAGAATTTCTACTCCCAAGTAACTTATATAAAAGAAGTTCTCTTCCTCTTAAATAATAAAAATAATCTTTATCTACATAACTACTCATGGTGAAACATCCTCAAGTATATAATGTGGTTGATTAACAAGTCTTTTAATTCTTTTATATCTATCATCACTTGTATCTTTAACACTTACATTTTCTATTGCTATAAAATCATTAGGAAGAATATAAACATTGTCATCTGAATCAACTGCTTTTATAATGTCTTGTTTATTTATTTCTATTTTTTCTTTTGTATTGCTCTGTATTAAATGGATTGCATCTTTTATCCAAGCAATTGCAAGAGTTTCCTCTTTAATATCAAGACGCTCCATTAATTCTAAAACTGTCATAATTCTAATATAGCATACTCTACTGCTTGAGTACCACTACTTGATATAGCATGCAAAGCAGTTTGAGAAGAAGCTTTTAAAATACACGATTCCCCTCCATACAATCTGCATATATTATCATCACCATCTACAGCGGCTGTATCATGAGCAAACTCTACATATAAAGATGTATCAGTTCCACAATTTTTTAAAAATATCCACCCATAATTTGCAATATCTTCATGTGTTATAATATCTTCTGAACTTGCTCCAACTTGTTGAACTCCTGTTACCCAAGCATCTCCAGACATATCATCTATAAAATTTTCTTGTCTTGTATACTTGGCCCCATTTTTTTCTGCCGTAATTGATAAATTAATTTTTATTTCATTTGCCATTATTTACCTCTTTGAATTTCTAAAACTTTATCTAATGTTCTAGGATTGTTTTCTGTATAACTTTTTATTTCTGCAATAGCCCAACTATAATATTGAGCAGATGATTGTAAATAATGAGTTAATTTAACACTATTTTGAGATTGCCATTCAGCAATTTCTCCTTGATTTAATTGAACTGTTTCACTTAATCTTGATTGATAATCTTGTAATTCAGAATTGAACTCTGCTTGAGCAGATTGAAGTTTAGCATTATACTCCGCAATTTGAGATTGTATTGCACTAACTCTTGAATTTAACATTTCTGAATCCTCTTCAGTTGTAATCCAATTCTCAACATCAGCCCAATCAGGTTGCTGAAGAGATGGAGGACTAAATGTAGGAGGTGTTTCTTTACTCCAAGAAAGACTTGGGAACGTAGTAGAAATTGCTAATGCAGTAAATTCTTTAGAACTTGCATAATTGATAACTATATTTCTTAAATCAGAATCATCATCTAGTTTAGAATAATCAATGTACATTACATAAATTTTATATGTTGCATCTGGATCTGGTTTTGCAATAACTCTATTTCCATCAGCTATATAATATTTTGGAAAAACATTTGTAGCTTTTTTAAGACTTGAACTATTCCCAATAAAACCTCTTTCTTCAACTTTAACTTCTTCAGCAACATAAGAATCTCTTCTAACTGATATAATACTATCAGAATCTATAGGAAGAGTAACTTGTTGTGGATCATTATCCCCACCATGAGTAGCAGGAACTGTTTCTGTAACTGCCCATCTTAATAAATTTTTAGGAATACTAGAAACTACAAATCTTTGAGCATCTTCAATGCTATTAGCTGTTGGAGTTCTACCAGTATTTGCTAAAACTGTTGCTTGTATATCTGTTATTGCCATTTCTTACCTTTATATACAGGGGCCCGTAGGCCCCCATATATTATTTCATCCTTATATCGTGGTATTAATCACGAATTTCAGATTATAGTATTAAGACCAGCCAGTTGCTGTGAATGAAGACGACTGCAATCCATCAAGAGCGCTTGTAGCAACATTAACATAAGACCTGCCACTTACAACAACAATATCTGCTGATGCATATTCAAACTGTAAATCAGTTCCAATAGCTCCACCAAATGTTACGTCATTTTCGTCAAGTTCTAATGATTTTTCGCCATCAGATTGTTTACAAACAATCGAAGTCATTCTTACATTAGTTGCATGCTCAGCTACACCAGCACCATTTCCACATCTTTCTTGAGTAATAACACCTGCATAAACTGCTGAATAAGCATTTGGAAGATCAATAGAGCAAGCTGCTGCCATTGTTCCGCCAAATAATATTCTGTATTTTAACCCAATGTTAGATGGTTTTGCTTGTGGTAACTGTATAACAGCTCCAGATGCAAGAGCGCAATTAATAAAAATTATGCCCCCATCTGATTCTGATAGTGTATGCGATGCGTCACCAGCAGTAATAACTGTTATTTCTTTATATCCACTGCTACTTACAGCAGATCCTAAAGCATTACCAGCTTTGTTTTGACCATATAAAGGTATACCCATTATCAATACCTCCTATTTCCATACAGCATGGGATTCAGGCATCTGCCATTCCATCCCAGCTTCTGTTTGAATTAAGTCAACCCTGCGATCAACACCACTGTTCTCAAGAGTCTGTACTCCAACATAAACTGCAGTATCACGGTTTAATCCGTTACCTACGAGAGGTCTATACTTACAATGTTTCATGTTAACAGCCAACATCTTGATTGCAGTTGAGTCTAAGTGAATATTACGAGACACATTCATAACACCATACGGAGTATAAATCTGTGTAATATCTACGCCAAAGACGCTTTTCTTATTCCCAATAGCAAAGTCAGCTCTTCCACCACTTGAAGTATCTGTTACAGATACCTTATTAACATTAGCAGAAAAGTAACCACTTAGTTTATGCAACCAATTATATACATCAGTTGAAACCATAAACAATGTAGCACTTGAGTTGTTGTATCGAGGATCGAGAAAGTTACTCATATCGTCAAGAAAATCATCTTGAGCCTTTGTACCTGATCCACCCATTCCAGAACCACTAAAGATATTGCCATAATTGACAATAAAATCAACAGCTCCTTGAGTATATTGTACATCATCAACTGATCCCTGAGAACCATATAACAATGATGTTTCAATATCCCACTTATGTTCAATCAGCTTTTCACGCCAGATTCTAGCAAACTCATTTGGTTCATATTTGAGAACAGTAGCACGAGTAGTGTTATCCATTGCCATAGATGTTTTCCAAATTTGAGTTAACCCAAAACCAGTTGAGAAAGGTTGATCTTTCCAAGTTTCTGGATAACCAGTACCTTGTGCATGAGCAGAACCAACTACATAAGAACGAGCAGTTTCAAGTTTAAGAGCAATGCTTTTATCAGCAACAACTTCGTCACCGGCAGAATCGCCAGATGGACTAAAATTGTTTGTATGCCAACCAGCAAACTCACCACATGATGAAGACGCTTTAGCAACTGTTCCTTCTATAAGAACAGCTTCTTTTGAGTCTTTCGTTAAGCTATCAGTCACTGCAGTTATTTTTACTAGGATGTAGTCTTTTCCCCATAGAGTACCATCAGTGGCACTTGTCATAGGTACTTTAACTACTTGACCAGGTAAAAAGAAAGCAGGTCTTGTTCCAGTAGCTCCAACAGACCAATCATTATCCGTATTCCCATAGACATTCTGCAAATTACCGCCAGATTTATAATCTCCAGCCATATACAATTTAACAGTATCTCCTTGAGCAACAGATGTTCCTGCACCGGCATCATTAGTAGCAATTATTTCGGAATCTCCAAAATAGTCTGCCCCTGATGCATTTACAGCCCCCATTACATAAGCATAACGCTTATGGTAAGAAGGTCTGCGCTCAGTGAATTTGAACTCTGGGTCGTCTGTTGGCTTTTTGGCAACTTTAGATACAAATCGAAAGAAAGGATCTTGAGCTATTTGAAGCTCAGAAACTCTATCTCCGAAATTATATTTTCGTCTAAGGTCACCTGTGTCTTTACTAGTACCATCCGATGGAGTGTGAGCTACATCTGAATAGGTACCTAAGCTAAATACATCAGCCATTTTATCACCTTTTTGTTAAGAGTTAATGGCTTAAAGTATTTTTACATACCAAAAGCCTTTTCTAGTTCATTGTCAGAACCCAAAATGGTATCAAAGACTGTATCATCGGAAGATTTTTCAACTGGAGTACTACCTTGTGTTGCAAGTGTACCCGGCTGTTGTTGCACTTCTTTCATTTTATTGTGAATTTCTTGTCTAGCTGAATCAGCTATTTGCTCATCTCGATTTTTACGATTCATTAAATAATATATATCTTCAAGCTCTAAAGATTTACTTTTTGCAAATTCAGTAAAGTTGCTCCATTCATCATCAGACATATTCATCTTTTGTTTGAATTGAGTTTCTTTAGCCATTTTAGCATTTTCATCTTTTTGAGTTTTCAAAACATTACCAAGGCGCCGTTGAACAATTCCATCAATGGTTGCTCCTAGCACTTTTGCAGAATCAGAATCAGGTTGAGCGAAGGCATCATCAGCATCAAAAACAAAATCTTCATCAAGATTCAGTTGTTGATTCATTGATTGAGGGGCCTGACCTCCACCCTCAAAATAATTTCTAACATGAGAAATTAAATTAGGGTCTTCGCGCATAGCATCTAATATCGGCATATAAGGTTCAATTTCTTTTAGTTTTCCATTTAACCTTTTAGCTTCTCTACTAGAATCGCTATACCTTTTTTGCAAATTATCCACACCTTGTGAATCATCCGCCTGAACTTCTACATCGGGGCTCGACTGCGTATTATCGCTTTTTTCCGAGGTTGTTTGTTTTGGTTCGTCTATTATGCCGCCATTGACTTGATTATCTAATGATTCAAAAAAATCATCAGATGTCTCAGCCATGATTGCATTTTGTACGTTGCTACTTTCGGGGGCTTCTTGAGCGTTACCTACTTGTTCTGGCATACTATCTCCTATTTTAAGATTGTTTTAATTTAGCAACTATAAAAAATAAAATGCAAGGATAAGATTACTCATTATCTTTTACATCTTCTTTTGAATTTTCCATGTCACTTTTCATTTCGTCTTTCATTTTCTGAAACTCAACTTTTAACATTCCTCTTAGAAGTTTTTGCTGAGATTCAGTTTCAAGAACATCTTTTCGTATTTCATTATTCGCATCTCCAACTTTCATTTTAATACCAGCTTGTACTAATTGACGTTGAAGAGTTTCAATTGTTCCATCTTTATCTTTTATTAATTCTTGTATAGATTCTAATTGACTTTGCATTTGAGCTAATTGAGATTTTCTTTCTACAACCTTATCTTTATTTCTTATATCTGTTTCAGCTAACATTGCAATATCATCAATTAAACCTGCTTGATACCATCTAAAATATTCTTCTAATAATGCCCATCTGTTTAATGGAAGTGTAGCTCCTGCTATTATTCTTACATCAAATCTAGCGCTTGCATAATCTTTATATTTACCAATTGCTTTTCCATAATCATTATATAGATTAACATTAATTCTTACTTCTTTTTCTTCTTCATTACCAGCTTCAGGTTGTACTATTCTAAATACTTTTTCAATATTATAATGTCTCTGGGCCATCATTTGAAAAATTCTACCCAAATGTTCTAAGCAAGGTTCTACTATACTGCCCATCCATGCTTTTAATCTACGAGTTCCAAACTCATCATTAGCAAGTAATCCACGATATGTTTCTGATTGATCTTGTGAAAATCCCATCATAGCAGATGGAACTCCACTAATATACTCTGCATCTGCTTTACCTTCTTGAACAACTGTAAAGAAAGCATTATTAATAGCAGCTGGTTGTATTGGAGTAGGTGGAGCAAATCCACTTCTATATTTTAATAAAGCACCGGGAGCAGATGAATATTTTTCCCACTCATCCTCAGGCACCGAACCTTCTTCATACATCCACCTAAGATTAGAAGAAAGATTTGCATTGTGAAGCATAATCTGATGAGATTTATTTATTTCTTGTTGCTTTCCTATTAATGGAGTAACTGCACTCATTGGAAATGGAGTACCTGTGTACATATAGGGAATAGGCACAATAGGATACTCACTTATAGGAATAATAAATTCATATAATAATGTATCATCTCCCACGCTACAAGTTTTTACAATTCTATTTTCATAAAATTCAATTGAATCAACAATATTTTTTGAAAAATTCTTATCTTGCTCAAATTCTTTATATTGAGCCTCAGACATTACTTGTTCTTTTATAATCGTAGCTTCATCACGAGCCTGAGATATTAATTCCATTTCTTTCTCTTTAATAGCTTGAGCTGCCATTTTTTGAGAATTTTCAATTGTCAACTTTGCTCTTTCAGGAATAATTTCTCCTTCTTGAACTTGTTGTTCAATTTGAATTTGTTTTTCTATTAATTGAACTTCTATTTCTTCTTGAAACGCTTCTAATTCTTCTTGTACTTGTTCTTTTATCATTACAAGTTCTGATTTAGAAGGCTCTATCTTTATATAAACATTTCTATATTTAAATTTCTTTTTAGAATATGTTTCATAATATGGTATAATATCATCATCTTCAGAATCAGGATTTACACCCATTGTAATATCTTCAGGTTGTATTGAATCTGTAAAAGCAGAATCTCTTTGAGAATAAGATACCACATCTGTTCCTCTTGTTACTTTTTTTATCTTTATTTCATGTTCAGGCAACATATTAATTAATCTAGATCTAGATATATTTTTTCTTATTTGAACAAACGTAGCATCTCTAAATAAAAAATCTTTACTTGCAGGATCTACATAAACATCATATGGTTCAATCTTTTTAAATATGACCTCACCCATTCCCCTATCAGCATCTTTATCAATATCGACTAAGAAATATCCAATTCCTTTTGTTAATGAATCTAGTGCCACTTGACTATAAATAGATTTACCATTAGATAGATACCAACAATAATCTGCAATATCAGAATGTACTTGAGCTACATCTACATCATCTCCAGTTGCTCCCACTGCTTTCCACTTAGGACTATTTGCAGTTACAAAATATTTCATTATTTCTATAATAGGAGTAATCCTATTTATAGTAAAACTAGGCATTCCAGATTCTTGCAACATTGTTAATTCTTCTTTTGTTAACTGCTCATTAAGATAAAAATCATATCCTTTTTGACTAACAGTTTGCCATTGTTGCCTATGAGTATTATTCGATTTATCCCATAGTTGCTTATTTACTTGTGCTTTTGATTTTTTGGTAACGCGGGCCATTAATCTCTAATCTCTACATGGACTAAGTCATCGAACGAATTATCCTTAATTTCGCCATCACTATCCCAGTCGCCGCCCCAACGGATGTCAGTATGAAGTTGTTTACCTATACCTCGAATCATTCCACCCATATAATGAAATCTTTCCCTATCTTCCCAATCAATAGGATACGGAGCGAGATCAACAGCTTTTCCTTTAATATGTTTGCTAAACTTAGTTTTAGTTTTGCCTTGTTCTAATAATTCCTTCTGACGTTCCTCACTCCGCAATCCTTCGATAATAGTTACATCCATTATTTTTATAAGCTCATTTAAAACATTTACAAGTTTTGGATGAACTCCTTTTAATCTTTCTTTACTTCTTTTACCAAACTTATACATTTAAGAAACCAACCAGCTTTTTGCTTTCCTTCTAGGTTTAAACCAACTTTTTTTCTCTTTATCTTTCTTCATGTCTGACGGAAAAGCGTGTACTTGCGAATAATAAAGAGACTCTATGGTATCATCATGAGCCATTTTAGGGCCAAAAGTAAGTATTTCGTTAATTAAATCAAACATATTTTTCCGTAAATGTACGTTACCTGTACTAAAACGACCTGAAAGACCACTATATATGCGATTTCTTTTGTTAGAACCACCCGGTTTCTCTGGAATTACAGCTATATCGAAACGATTTATACGTCTTCTTTCATCATTCAGTGCTTGAAAGATACTTCTATTCATAGCTACATCTTCAACTGTAGATGATGTACAATTATATTTTTGATGTAATTCTAGTATATAATCTACTACTCCTTTCCTACCTATAATCTCTCCTGTTGATGGATCTTTACTTCCTATAGTAGGAATACTCCTATGTCTTTCATACTCTAATACATATAATTCATTATTAGTGTCTATAGCAATTACCATTATTACACTAAAGTCAGACCACTTTGTATCAATATCAGTAGCAGGGTCACATCCTATAAATGTACGCACTGGAGTATCTTCTCCATCTTTTACTATATAATTAATTCCATCTTCATTTTTAAAATATCCATCCCAATATTGAATATGTCTCCTAGTCCACACCGCATCTTCTGCACTCATTACTTCCATCATATATTCCTGATAGAATTTCTGAGGCATAGCAGAATCAGCGTAAAACTTTTTCTTTTCTTCTAATTTCTTTTTATTAAAAAATGATTCCCAGAGTGGGGTATCTTCATCTATAAAGGCTTTATAGGTAATTACCTTCCAAGCAAACTCTTTATTTTCTTTTTTAGCTTTGGCATAATTTGTAAGAAGATTGTTAATAAAGCTATCATAGTGTACAGGAGTCCCGTTAACACGAAGGCGACCAGTGTGAGGCTCGATAGCAGGATACACAACGGCGGTAACAAGATTAGCGTTTTTATCCCTTGCTTCTTTTGTGATTGTGTTTGCTTCATGTTCAAAGTCATCGAGTACAATAAGGTCATATCTTTTGTGTAGTTTGGCTCCGCCCCGTATCCCAGCGACATTACTCTTGGAAATGAGTTTGCAGCCATTAGATAATTCTATATCCTCTTCTGTCCATTTTTTACCTTTCAGATCTCCGAAATAATACTTAATTCTATCATTAAATTCCAAGTGATGTCTTATATAATCCATATTTCCTACACTTAACTTCTGAGTAGCTGATACCCAAGCATAGAACAAGAAATCATCTTTACAGAAAACAAAGTCTTTTAATATAGATGCTTTTGTAAGAACTGTTTTACCATGACCTCTAGGAATAATAATAGCAGTTTGTTTAATTGTAAGATCATCTATTACATCTGCTATTTCATAATGAAAGAATGGAGTCTCACTTCTTCTGAAATCATCAGGTAAGAATAATTTACCAAAAGCAATTAGATCTTTATATGCTAATTTAAGAGCTTCTTCTGCTTCGCTTACGTTTTGCGAGTTTATATTTGCCATCTGTTTCAAAAGTTAAAGTATTATAAGATGTAGAACAATTACCATTTTTATGATGTATATATTGGTTAGGGCCTTTATTAGCTAAATGCCAATATCCAAGTCTAGGTATTAAAATGATTTCGTTTTCTTTTTGTGTTCTTTCCATTGGTTCCTCTTAAACTCTAAAAATTTAGCACCTTCATAAGGATTAAATATAGTGGTAATTAATCTATTATCATCATCTTCATAATATGGATCAATGATTGTAACTGGTGCATTGAAGATATTTTTATCATCTAATCCTAGTTTTTCAGCATAACCATCTATTATTTTAAATGATGCTACTTGAAGAGCATGACTGATAAGGCCACTGGCTGCATCTTTTAATACTTGATACCCTGAAACATGAGTATGTCCACAAGTAAGTATATGGTCTTTCCATCCCATCTGAGCTGCTTTTGCAACTCCATGAGCTGTATTCCACATTGAATTACCTTTCCACACATGCCTTGCATTAATTCTTATTTCTTTACCATTAGGAAAAACAAGATTCATCCTAGCTCCCCATTGTTCATAGATACCAGAATGATCACGCATTATAAATTCTAATGGGTCACCATCACCACTCCAAACATCATGATTACCTGCAACTAGGTATATCCATTCTACACTATTAACAAAATGTTCTGTTAATCTCCATGATTCTTTAGCTGATGTAGACTGCTGTCCATATAGGAAAGATAATCTGCCTACCCAGTTGTTCTGTATATCTCCCAAATTGCCAGCAAATAAACCTTCTGTATTATTTACCAGATTACATAGACTATATATTTGAGCTAAGTCTGTACCATCATCATCTACATGGGGGTCTCCAAAATGAAGTATCCCCACTGGGCCTTTAAGATTGATTTTTATATTTATAAGTTTTCTAGATTTTTTAGCTTTTATTTTTTGGTCAAATTGTTTTGTTCTATGTTTTATCAGTTCATTGATAGGAATATATTCTACTTCTTTTATTTCTGTTTCAAACTGTGCTTTTTCTATTATTTTTGGATTAAGAAACTTTCTTCCACAAGAGTTACACATCCACCTCTGTCTTTTTTTAGTCTTCCAATATTGCCATCCGTCTTTCTTAATTTGCCTAGTACCACATTTAGGGCATCCTACAATATTGCCTTCCGCATCTTTTCTTAACATTATTCCTCTTCTAAGTTAGATTCATTAAGCATTTTTTTTCTATCTGCTAATTGCAAATCTTCAGAACCAAATCCTTGAAACATTCCCACTATACCAGTTTCTATTTTTTTAACACTATTTCCAGAAGTTCCCACAATCTTACCTAGCTCTTTAGTAGATTGTAATATTATATTATCATCTTCACTATAATCAGCAAGATGCTTCAGCTTATTTAATATATACTCATGATCAATACCAAGACCTTTCGCAACGTCTAATACTGACTTTTCTATTTCTTTCATAACTCTTTCCTGTTTAAGTAATATAGCTGCTTTCTTACCAGCTTTATTATCAGATATTTCATTATACGCTTTCTTATACGCATTTACAGCTCCCATACCTACTACAATATTAGTAGCAAACATCCTTTCTTTGTTAGTTACTTTTTTTCTTTCTTTTATTCTTTTGTTGGTATCTTTAATAGTTTTACTAAATGTATACCTATTAGGATGTGAATTGAAATCAGTATCCATTTTCACTGTATGTCTATTTAAAAAACTACCTACTACGGTTCTTACCCAACCATTTGCATATTTATAGTTCTTCCTGTCACCAGGGTGGTTGACATTCTTACTTACTTTAAGTAATTGAACTATACGATCATCATCAGAGTAAATCCAATCACCTTCGTTTCCAGTTCTCCAATCATCATGGACTTCTTCACTTGGGCAATTTTCTTTAAATTCTTGATAATCTTCATATACATAATGATCTACACCTTTAATTGTTCTTTTCTCCAAACAACTCTCCTATTGTTACGTTAAAACCTTTATCTTCTAATTTTTTTACTAATTTATCTATTAAATCATTTACTGGTTCTGGAATCATATATATTCTAGAATCTATCTGTATTGGAGTATATGACTCAGAAATCGTTTCTAATATAGCCTCTTGATCAGACTGACTAAGGTGGGATATTTCTTTAAATTCTTCGGCCATGATTATTCTTTTTCTACTACACAGTTATCTTTCCTTAACCCAACCACCGCCCACAATCTACTGTAAAATATATATATGAATCAAGTGATACGACCAAGTTGTTTACAAAAAAAAATTATACGATTTTAAAGTGTAACCTTTTTCCCATTAGATACCCCCTTTAAGGGGGATTTCGTAAATGGAATTTACGTTATTTTTGATTTGTATTTTATTTGATTAATTAATTAATAAGTTAATAAGGAGAATATGAATGACTTGGAATAGCAATGATACTAAGCCTAATAAGGCTGATGTTGACGCTCCCTTGCCACCTATCACTCGACAGTTCTTTCGTAATCAGATTATTGACCTTGAGCGCTCTTTTGCGCCTAAGTTTAAGAAAGCTGACTACAAAGGGCAGAAGAACCAGATATTTGGTAGCTGGAGTCAAGGCTATAATGACCTTCAGAGAACTCTCAATTCTAAGATCACCGCAATCAACAATCGTTGTGTTGCTTATGGTTTTGATTCTTTAGTTGAATTGGAAGAAGAAGAAGTTCAGCCACTCAATATCAAGAACGACTAGGTATCTGATCTAAAGGGAGTATACTCTACTCACCGGGGATGATGGCAGCCTTAGAGCTGCCACGAGCCCTCTTTATTATTACTTATGAATTACTTATTAACATTGTCGGAGAGTGCCTGAGTGTGCCGAGAGTGTTTTATTCTATTATTATACGAGATTTTTGTATAACTTGGGCAGAAACTTTAATTTGGGTTGTGAGCGGTACTACAGTCGTGAAAGTATTATACTTATGTAGCAAGGTTTGGATTACCAGCCTTCGGTAGAGCATTCTATTAGTTGTTAGTCTCACTCTCATAACCC
>VTLG01001325.1_pt1 | contig 13731 bp, 20 predicted proteins | sample 4694571 | NCBI WGS metagenome assembly VTLG01 (sample SAMN12604809, study PRJNA352737) | marine metagenome | biome: ENVO:00000447; feature: ENVO:00000209|ENVO:00000569|ENVO:01000036; material: ENVO:00002151; isolation source: viral sequences binned using virsorter ...
GTTCCTCTAACTCTCGATAATAATTCTAATGCTTTGATAGCACTATTAGTATGACCATTTGTTCTAGCATACTCATATTGTTTTTCTATTTCAGTAATAACATCTACATCAGTGGTTAGGTTTTGTTCGAGTTCTGTAATCCTTTCGATAACTTCCTCGTTTTGTAATAACCTATGCCCTTGTCGTGCTGCATGCTCTTTTGAGTACCCAGCAGCTCTTGCAGCTTCTGAAGCATTCCTGTGTAGAATGTATGACTGACAAAATCTTTCTTGTTGCTCATTAAGTGCCATCCTTTATATACCTATAATTATTGCAATTATTATTAAATAACAACATACTTCTATGTACATTGAATCTATATTTTTAGCTTTAGAATATATTAGTTTTATTATTTTCATAATAAACTATTTTCCTTTGTCTATTTTTTTATTACAATAACTTATATAATTATCTATAGTTACTCATCTCATATTTTTCATATACTTTTTCTACTTCATTTAATTGTATTGTTTCTTCTTGTTGTATTGGATTATTATCTTCTAATAACTCTGTACCAATCTGTGAGTATAAAACAACAACTCCAAGTATAAACATAAGTGATAATAAATATATTATTTCTTTCATAATTCCTCCTTATTTTGTAATTTTTTTGTACTTCTCAAATGTACGTAGACCACCAAGTCCTAGCATACCCATTAACACAGTCATTAAACTACCCATGTCAAACTCTGGTAGTGGTGGTATTGTTGCACCAAATATTGATGCAAAAAAAATAATAAACGGAGCTAAAACAAAGTGCCACACCATTGCAACTCCACATCCCCAACCTATGAAGGGCCTCCAGCCGGCAACAAATATATTTCTAGATTGTGCTTCTGCTTTATTTATTTCTAATTGTCCTTTCGCTAATTCTTGTGCATGTTTCTCTGCCATTGTAGCGACTTCGTGAGCAAGTTTATTCTTTGCATCTTTATCTTCTACAAACTTACCTATTAACTTTGTGGCAGGTCCTATTAAACCTAATAATGCCATATCATTTCCTTTCTATTGTTTTATATACTGTAAGTGATTGAGGTTTTTCTGCATTCTCATCTTTAATAATATCTAAACTATAATGAATATTTAAATGTGGATATTTATTATGTAACTTTAATAATTTTTCTTTCCAATAACTCGGTTGCTTTATATTAACATGTAAGTTTCTACCATCTTCAAATTCTTTTAAAGCTTTATAACAAGCTATGGTTACAAATACAAATTTTCTAGCATAAGAAAATATTTCATCAAGAATCCAGTCAACATCTTTTTCATCTATATGTTCTATAACATCTGTACAAATAACAGCATCATATTTTCCCTTTGGTAGTTTATTATATTTTTCATATGCTGGATCATATAATGAGAAGTAATCTAACTGCCAAAGTTTTGACAAAGGTTTAGGTAAAACCTGTCCGTTCTCATCTATTGGCATCTCTTTATATTTCATGTCATCATATAACAATGCTTTGCCACAACCATAATCTAATAAACTTTTTACACCTTCAAGTAACATAAGCTTTGTTAATCTTTCTATATGAACAGCTAATGAAATACCATTAAAAAAAACATTTCCTGGTCTATCTTTTAAACCTTTTGTATGTAGTATTTGATATTGTGTTACAAGTTCTTTGTAATCTTGTGATGGATTTTCTCTATTGTACATTTAATAATTTCCTATAACTCGGTAAGGTTTGTCTCTTAACTGCCTGTTCCCAGATAGCAGAAACTAAACTATTCTTACCATAAAAATGAAAGTTAATACCCATAGAACTATCAGCAAAAGTTTTTTCACAATCTTGTGCCATTGCTAATAACTCTCCTGTTGTCCAAAAAGATTGTTCTTCAAGAGATACTTCAAAATACTTTGGTCTTTTAGGTTCATCATCAGCACCAGTAGTTTCTTTTTTCATAGCTTCTGTTGGTTCAGATGCTAAAGAACATTCAAAACCAAATAAATGAATAGATCTAAAACCTATAGTGTGTAACATTCCTATTGCTCTCATAGCTGCACAAGTACCACCAGTAATTAATGTAGCACCAACAGGTAAACCAATATCATCTCTAATTTTAACTTGATTATTTCTGATAACTGTTTTACGTTCTTCATCATCTCGTAAGGATTCTGAAAAGGCATGCCATCCCCATATGTCAGCTTTCTTTTCTATAAGATAATTTGTAACAGAAGGATCAGTCATAGACGCAACTAAAAATTTTGTTTCTGGAACTATATCTTTTAATAAATCTTTTCTTTTTATTCCATGTGTACTTTCACCATCAATAGAACGAGGGTCTAAAAGAATACAAGAGTTTGGTTTAATACCATTCTTTATTAAATTAGGATAAGCATGTTTAACACACATAGTAAAAGCATTAGGATATTTTTTCATAGTTTCTTTTAATTCATTATAATCCATGTTAGGCCCACCAGAAATAACTATGGCATGTTCGTCATGTATCTTACATTTATCTATAAATTTATTCTTATCTATTAATTTTAAATTATCTTTAATATTATTTCTAATATAATCTTTTGGAACACAATCTCTTGGGTTCACTACAATAGGAACTCTTTTTAAATCAGCTGGAATATCATCTAATTTTTTATCATTAAGAAGAATCATTAAATGAGTAAAGCCACCATTTAAAACTTTATCACCGGAAGGTAAAATATTTTTTCTAATTTCTTTATTACCTTTTAAACTATCCCATACTTTATTAACACCTTGATATGCTTCATTAGGTTCTAGCTTATCATCATCTTGTCTGAAGTAATGGTCAATCATAATGATAGGAGTTTTCTTTACACATTCATAATCATGAGCAACAGTTTTAATACTATTACCACCACCTATAAATGCCATATCAAACCATTCACCCTGATCTTTTAAGATTTCTCTTGTATTACCTTTGTGTAATTCAAATATAAAATTTTTATTTTTATTTTCTTTTACATGTTCTGCAAATTCTTTTAATCTATTTTGAACAGCTGATAATTTATTGTGTGCTTTACCATTAAACTCCTCAAAGTCAGTTTGAACTGTTGCATCTTCAAATAAATCATAACCATAATAAGTAAAGGTATTAGAATATTCAAACGCAGTTAATGCCATTTCAATAGCTCTTCCACCATTCCATGTACCAGTTTCAATTACAGATGCTGGTTTATATTTTTTCATTATCTGTACAATTTGTTGATATCTATTTGGTTTAATGTCTGGCGATACATTATCTGATAAAGGAAATACTCTGTCTCCTTTTTCATTTCTAATTGCAACTTTTGAAAAATCTGGATTACCTCTAAAGTGATAGAAGTAATCATAAATAGCTGGTACCTTTTCAATTTTCATACCATGTGCTTGATATATATTTAATAGTCTTTCTAAAACATAATAGTCATGCCACTCTCTATACTTTGTAACTTCTCCTAACATAAAAGCACCACGTAAATCAGAAAGAATATCTATGGCTGGTTGTTTATCTAAATTAAATGCCATAAAGAAAGGTTCTTCTGGATTATAAACAATATCTACTTTATCATTTAACATAGATAAAATATTCTCTTTAGTTAATCTTTTTTGTAAATAAGAATCTATATCAATCCATATCAACCAACCTGCTTGTTTATTTTTTTCAATTAAAGAGAAAGCTTCTTCAGTTAAAGCAAAAACTTTATGACTCCATCTTAATGCATCTAACTTATCGTTGTATGCTATCTGTCCATTCTCTGTTCCATCATGCTCTTTGTATCTTTCTAAAAAATCTTGATGTTCTTTTACTTTATGTAAATCTTTATAAGTAAATTTTGGTAAAGAATAAGCATCTAATTTACAATCATGATGATAACAAGTTAAATTAATACTGCTTTCTAAATTTTCCTTAATTGATTTTAATAAATGTATTCCTGTAGTTTTTAATAATGTTTCATTAAATGAAGTAACAAAATTAATCTTTGTCATTAAAGTCTCCAAAGTTTTTTTCTAACCTTTCTAAAGCTTCCTCTGCTTCAGATAATTGTTTTAATAATACAATAGAATCATCTACTATCTTTGGATGTTCTCCTATTGCTACCGGATTTTGAAAAGCTAAATCAAGTTGATACAATGCTTTAGATCTTTCACCTTCATAGTAAGCTTTTATAGCTTTATATAAAGTGTTATTTAATTCTCTCATGTTATTAAATAATCTTCCTTTCTTGAAATAATACCTTTCATTTGTAACCACCTAGCATCTTCACACCACTTGACAGCATATTTTCCTTCTTCTTCTCCTCTCGGTTTCCAGTTAGCAAACCAAGGTCCACCTGTTGTAAAGTGAACAATTTTTGGTTTCATATCTACTGGTGAATGACCATCAAGCCAGTTCCACTCTTCCGGTATTTGTCCTATATCAGACTCTTCATCAGGCAACCATTTGAATGTGTGCAACCACCTACCTCTTTCTGTGTTTATAGCATCAATACTTAACTTATCTAAATAATGATGTTCATTATTAAACATCATAAGACTAGACCAGTTCTTCATGCGATAAGGTTCTTGTGCTTGGCCATCCATTTTAATACCTTTTTCTACTTCATACTTATGATGTACTGCCCAGACAGGATAATACTGATCTCTACACATATCAAATAATTCATTTATATTTGCAAAACAATACATATCACAATCTAAATATAAAGACATACCAGTGTATAAACTTAAATGTGGTACAAGAAATCTAGTAAAACTAAAATCAGTAGAGAAAGGTTTGCCATCTATCTCATCATACTGTTGGTTACCTATTTTATTAGATCTTCTTCTAAACATACCATTTTTAGTTAACGCATCTTTTTTAAGAGGCACTATTCTTACAGGATGCTTTGCTCTTATCTCTATAGAAAATTTTAATACCTCATAAGCTACATGTTCTCTAGGATCATAACCAATATAAACTGTGTCCATATCTTTTCTAATTTGTTTCATACTAAAATTTCCATTCGTAATCAATAAAAAATGTTCCTGCTTCAAAACCCTGCCCAAGTCTTTTTCTTTCATATGCTATTTTTAATTTGTCATCATTAGCTAAATTTTTAGTAGCATAACTTCTAAATTTAGAACCATTACGTTCATTATCTAAATCATGATAATATCTATATCCTACAGAATCAAACCAAGCATCTGCTTTAACTGTGGCAGTTAATAATGTAAATCCAAATAATGTTGTGAATAATAATATATATTTCATTTTTTTCCTTGTCCTTTATATTTTTTAAAATTTCTACGTTTGTGTTTATTCTTTGGTCGACTTCTACTAGACTTACCTATAGAAGTTATCTTCTTAAAAAAGTTTTTTAATTTCTTTCCTGCACCTACTACTGCTTTTCTCATAAAAAAAATAGGCAGAGACTCTAATGAATCCCTGCCATGCTCCTTATTTTATTTGTATCTTTCTTGGTTTCTTTTCTTCTGGTATAATTTGTTTTAATTTTATTTCTAAAATCCCATGAAGAAAAGTACAACCTTCTACATGTAACGTATCAGCAAGAACAAACTGTCTTTCAAATACTCTTTTGCCAATACCTCTATGCAAATATTCTAAATCATCTTCTTTATCAGAAGACTCCCCTTTTATTGTTAATTTATTTTCTTTTACTTGTACATCAAGTTCTTTTTCTTTAAACCCAGCTAATGCAAATTGTAAAAGATATGTATCTTCTTTATCTTTAATTAAATTATATGGTGGATATCCAATATCACCCACGTTATTATTTAACATTGAATTAAACAAGTTATCAAAACCAATAGCTTGTCTAGTTATATTATCTAAATTAAATGTAACCATTTTTTTCTCCTTTATAAGCAAGTTAAAAATAAAGTCCATATAGGCACTTTATAATTATATTATACCATATATTGTTACACAATGCAAGAAAAAAATAATTACATTTAAATTAATCCTAAATCAAGTTTAGCACTTTCTGAAATTTTATCCTGTGTCCAAGGTGGTTCCCAAGTAATTTCAACTTTAACTTTATTAACCCCTTCTAACTTTACCACTGCATCTTCTATTTGTTTTGGTAATTCTTGTGCTACTGGACAATGTGGTGTTGTTAACGTCATAAGAATATCCACATCTTTATTTTCTTTTATATCTATATTATATATTAAACCTAAATCATATATAGAAACTGGTATTTCAGGATCATACACTTGTTGTAACGCATTTATTATATTTAATTTTAAATTTTTATTAGTCATTATATATCTACTAACTCACAAGATCCTGCTTTACATGCTAACTCTTGTGAACCTCTTGTATTATCTTCTGATTCATACTCTTTTAATTTATTCCAATCAATATTTGTAGGCATTTTAGATTGTAAATCATTATATTGCACTTCATCTATATCTTGATAAGGTGCTTGCTGATATGTATGATCTGAAAAAGGTAAGAATGATATACCAGATAGTGTATCAAAATTATCCCAACACCAGTTACCTACATTAATCCATTCATGTTCTTTAACAGATATAGTTACTGATGGTTTATGTTCACACCAATGTTGTGCATAACATTTCCATATCTCTAACTGTTCAATAGCAGTCATAGTGTATCTAAAGATAGCACTAGGATCTGTTTTCATAGGAAAAGAAAAGACAGAATTATTAGGTTGCATCACATCATCTTCACAAGGTATGCCTTGGTCTGCCATAAACTGTGTTAATGGATCTTTCTTATCTCCTCTTACTGTTCTAATATAATAAGGATTATGTCTAGCATGAATACCACTAGCACTGTCAACTAATTGACTAACTGTACCTGAAGGTTTGACACATGTAATAGCTGTTGATTGTGGTATACCTAACTTCTTTGCCCATTCTTCATTAGTTATTACAGCTTTATGTCGCATTTTACCTAACACATCTGGTAATGCAGTTCTCATTCTAGATAATAAACTATTATCCATAATACCTGTAAGAGATACACCAAGTAATCTTTCTTCTTCTGTATTAGTTTGCCATCTTTTACGTAGATAACCAAAGTCTGTTAGTGTAGCTTGTATTGTTCCTAATATAGTAGCCACTTCTATCTTGTTATGTAATGATTCTTCATTATCTGTAGGTCTTACCACAACTTCTGTAAGATTACAAAACTGATTAGGTCTTAATATAATCTCACTACAAGGATTAGTTCCAAAATCCCACTCACTATTACGTCTACCATTTTCTTTAGCTTTTTCTTGAGCAGACTTTCTATTAAAGATACCACGTTCACCAGACTTACTTTCATATAATGCTAACCATTCTTTCATAAAGATACCTGCATCTGGTTTCTCTGTGTAAGCTACAGAATTATTAGCTAATGCTCTCTCTGGATTAGTCTCCCACCATGCACCAGACTTGGCAACTCTTAATCTCTGGTCTGATAAATTAGACAGAGATATAAGAGCTGACCTTCGCACACCACCTACAACCACAACTTCACCTGTTTTACAAACTATATCATGACACTCCATAGAAGATAGTTTTCTACCTCTAGAACCTTTAAATTTCTCAATAGTAAAATCAAAAAGATTCACTAAAGGTTGAGGGCCACTAGCCCTACCACCAAATGTTTTTAATCTTTCACCAGCAGGTCTTACTTTATTAATATCTATCTTTGGTATTCTACATGTATAAAGATAAGATATTAGATCTTTAAATGCTCTTGCCCAACCTTCTTTAGAGTCAGCAACAGATATAACATCTTCTGTTTTTTCAAATTCTTTATCTGGTATAGTAGGCAACTTATCTATGTATTGTCTTTCAACAGAGAATCCTACACCTGTACCATTCATAAGTATATATAATACTTCATCAAAAGCTTTTGGACTATCAATAGGAATATAAGAACAATTATATCCTGCTATATTTTCTCTTTCTAATGCATTGCCTGCCGTCATTAAAGCTCTCATAGAAGGCATAACACTTAATCCTATAATACTATCTTCTATTCTTCTCCATACTTCACTGTCTAATTTTACACCTAGATTTTTATCTAAATGTATTTGAAAGAAGTTAGTTAATCTTGTAACTGTTTCTACCCATGTCTCTCTTCTGCTTTCATCAGGTAGCCAACGTGCATATCTTGATGCATGTATAAATGTTTGATATTCTGTAGGTAAATAATTATTCGCCATACACTGTCTCCAATATTATTTCACAATAATGTATTGCTTTGCGTATATCTTTAGCTCCACCTTTTCTTCTACTTCTTGTAACATATTTAATTATATTACCTTCAGAATAAGTTAAGTCATTAGCTTCAATATATTCTATAGGTTGTATCTTAAAATTTTTATAATGATCACCACCTATCTGTTTATTTCTTGTAGCTAACTTTTTTAAATCTGTTTTCTTAAAATCTTTATCTTTAACTGTTTCTCTAATTGCTTCATCCATTAATCCCATTTTCACCTCTCAATACATTTCTAATTCTTTTTCTTAAATATCCTTTGTTCTTTGCATTCATAACCTGATATGCAAATGTTCTTGTTTTGTTTACATTAACTCCTGCCATATCACAAACTGATTCAAAATTATCACAAGTAGTACCGACACTTGTAAAGAACCAAGCTCTAGCTGAATCTTGGTCTACTGCATCTCTTTTGTTTCGTACACTTTTTGAAACATCTAATAGTGCTTGCAGTATGACAGCTAAAAATAATCTCTTCTCTGAATTTTCTGGTTCAGAATAAAATACATTTTCAACTTGTATTATATCAGGTTCGTCTTTCATTGTCTATACTTAATTCTTCTACATTAGGTTCTTTCTCAACCTTTGTGAGATATCTTTTGCCAGTCGAATACTGAAAAGCACGAAGTCCTTTACCATCATTAACATCACTCCAGCAAGCATGCTTATGATTGCAATACAAACAAGGAAGATCGAGCTTAAAGTTACCAGACTTTCCATCAGGAATTGCTTCGTAACATCTTTCCGGTTTGTCATCTGATTGAACAACTTTTTTAATCTGTTGTATTCTTTTTTTAGCATTTATCATCTCCAATGAATGAACTTTAGTATAACATATTTCTCCAGTTGACTTATTAATAACTAGAAAGCCGGCCTCTTCTACACCATTACCTTCAGCATAGGCAGAGATCTGTGGTAAATATCCAAAAGGATCATCAGTAGATAAATTATTATATTTAAACTTATTAAATCCTCTACCAGATGCACTCTTACAATCTACTAAAGTACCATCAATAAAACAATCTTGATGTCCTTTAACTCCTTCCACTTCTACTTGCTTCTGTTGTTGAGTTACCTTGTGTCCAGAAATTGAAGCAAGCATAATTAAAAATTCTTCTAACATATAGCCATAAAGAAATTTAATTCTGGTACTAGGTGTGAGAGATTCAGTAGCAGGTTGTTTGAAATCATACCATAACTGTCTGTCTGGTTTACCAATAGTTGATAATCTTAATCTTGGTTTATCCTGTGGCAGTTGTCGTAAAAAATCTTTTACATGTCCTTTAACTGAATTAGCAAAATCATCTATACATTTGTCTACTTCTTTTTCAGTAAGCTCTCTATTTTTTTCACTAAAAAGATTATATATGTCTTCTACTATGGTATCTATTTTTTTCATGATGTGTCGTGAGAGCTTTGCGTGTGTAAGACAAAGCTCCCACTATCCTTTTAATTAAGAGGCAAAAGGAATTTTTTCATCTGAAGAATACCCATCAGGAACAACATCAAATGCATCATCTGCATCTCCCTGATAAGGAATTAATTCTACTACCTGTACTTTTTTAAGGTCAGCAGATACTCCAGAACGACCTTTGAACTTCCATTCATAAGTCGTGTATAACACATTAACAGTAGAACCATTACCAATTAAGGTATCTATCATAGTTCTTTTCTGTGCATCAAGAACTTCAGGTGCTTTATTCATGTTACCATCTTTTCTTTTAACATGTCTTTTAATATTAACAAAGTCTCCTCTGTCATCACCTTTGTTCTTTATAGTAAGACCATCTTTTTCTGCAATAGCCTTGTTTGCTTCATCCAAATTACATACATCAATACTCCATGTACCATCTGCATCAAAGGTTGTGTTTGGGCTGGTCACACTTGCCCAGTAAGCTTTACCACTAATTACACTCATGTGTACTCCTTTTTTTAATTGTTAAAATTATATTATAGCATGGTTTAACTATCATTGTCAACACTTTTTTTATCTTTCTTCTAACCATTTACTTGCTCGCTTACATACTTCAGGGTTGTCTTGAAAATTTCCTAGAGATACATTACATGGATCGCATATCCAACCTCTAGCTTTACCTGTCTTATGGTCATGATCTAAAACCCATATACTTTTTTTACGAAAGTTTGGTACTCGTTCATAGGTATCTTTATAAACAACTACTTTTGCTTTTGATCTTTCTAATAACTCCTTACCTGTTTTATTACAAATATAACAGACATGATTTTCATCAGGTGGTGTTTGAACCTTAACTCTTTTTGATTGTTCTCTTGATTCTTTATTTTCACAAGTCCTACACTTCTCTGATAACACTCCTTTGTTATTTACTAACGCAGTCTTAATAGAAAAAAAAGTAAATGGTAAAGATTTCTTACAACTAATACAAGTTTTTTTATCAGCATCTTTAAAAATTTCTTTTTCAAAATCATCAAACAGGTTTAACTGTTCTAGTGTGTCTCTGTCCATGTCGTTCCTACCTTGTAATCATTATCTAAAGGACATCTTAACTTCAATGTCTGTTCTGTTTCTTTCATAGCTATCTTTGTTATAGCACAAAAATCTCCTACATCTTTATTTAAAACTTCAAATTGATATTCATCATGAACAGACGCAACCAACTTTACACCTAAATTCTTTTGATAAACTCTCGACATAATATGTACTAACCATTGCTTACAAATAATAGCACCAGCACCTTGAAGTAAAGTATTCAAAGCAGAATGTACACTCCTAACTTTTAAGTATCTCCCATCAATAGCTTTTATTCTTCCTCTCTTTCCGGCATCTTCAACTTGTTCTCTTAATCTTTTAAGAGCAGGAAGGTTTGACAAGAATCTTTTAATTAATATCTTTCCTTGTTCCTTTCCTGCTCCAACAATCTTACCTATCTTATCTGGCCCTGCTCCATATAGGAAAGCATAAATAAATGTCTTTGCTTGATCTCTATCTTTTATGCCAGCTAATTCCATATTCTTTGTATGTATATCTCCATTCAATATCTCATCTGTATAGGTAGTATCTTTGAGATAATGTGCAAGACAACGCAACTCTAAACCACTAGCATCTGTACCCACTAATTTATATCGCACTGGGTCTGATACAGTCCAAAGATTTCTACAGTCTTTACCATATGGTGAATAAGTGGCAGGAACTTGTGCCATGTTAGGTGAGTTATGTGCCATGCGACCAGTAACTGTTCGTAATGTCATTACTCTTCCATGCACTCTCTCATCTTCTTGACAAGCATCTATCCAAGCTTCAATCATAACAACTCGTTTCTGCAATAGAAAATACTTGGCAAATCTTTCAGCAATAACTTTTAATGATGGTTCTTTAATAGTTTTTAATACAGATTCGTTCATAATAATATTATCTTTGTCTGTATACTGACTAGGTTTCCAACCTCGCTTAATTAATCTATCAGCTATCTGTTGTCTCGAACCAATGTTAAAAGGTATCTCTTTTGTTTTAGTCTTCATCTCCACAATCGTTGGTTCAAATTCTTCTAAAGACCACTGCTCTAAATCATGCAGGTCATCTCGAAGTTTAGCTCGCAACTCCTGTGCTTTTCGCATGTTAAATGCAAAACCATTGTTCTCCTGTTGGTTTAAAATTAATCTAACTTTATGTTCTAAATCCACAGACTCTTTTGAAAATCCTTTTGATTCATTTATTAATTCTTTGTAAACAGCATGTGTTATTTCTACATCTTGTTTACAATAGTCTAGCATTGCTTGATTATACACTAAAAAGTTTACTCCTTCTCCACCTTTTAACATATTTAATTTCTCACCCCATGCTTTAAGACTATGACCTTTATCTCTTAAAGGATTAAATAATTGTGACAAAATTAAAGTATCAATAATTCTATCTGGTTTTATATTAGTACCAAGCAATCTATTTAATATTGGTGCATCAAAAGATAAACCATTATGCATAATAAATTTGTCTACATTTTTAGACCATGAATTAAAACTATACAAATGATCCGGATCAAATACTGTAACTAAATTTGTATCTATATTCTTTACTACAATACAATGAATTTTACTAGGATTAAACCCATCTGTTTCAATATCAAGAACGACTTGCATTCTCTTCCTTTCCACACCAACTACATTCTTCTCCTTTACCCACAAACATTTCCATTTTTTCTACTGGACAATAATGATACCACATCCAATGTCCATCATGTTTAGTTAGTTTGCCTTCATAATTTTCATTAAGTAAAACTTTTCTTGCTTTCACTATAATCCTTTTTTCTTTAAATGTTAATTCTCTTGGCTTATAAACTATTTTGTTTTTAACCATTCTTTATATCCTTCTTCCCAACTTGGTTTATCTTCTTCTTCTCCTTTATATCCCCAGTATACTAAATGAAAAGCATCACACTCTGGACAAGATAAGTTTGTAACAATAGCATGGTCTTCATCTTCTTCACAGTCATGGTCACCACCCCATATTAATTCTGTTCCACAGTTATAACACTTCATTAGAAAGGCACTCCTTCATTTTTATCTCCTGATTGTTCTTCATAAGGATTGTTTATTTGTGTCATTCTACCAGATTTTTTATCATAATGCAAGTAACAACTTACTCCAGTCTCTCCGGTGTATCTGTTCTTTAATATACGAATCGTTGTAGTGCATGCTATGACCTCATCATCTGACTGCTGATTTCTTTCTAATGCTATCACACTATCAGATAAATGTGCAATGCTCGCACTCCCTCTTAAATGTGAGAGGGTAACTTCTTTTCCATTCTCATGGCCTAGATCTCCTGTAGGTCTGCGAAGATGTGATACTAAAAGAAGTCCTACTCCGGTCTCCTCTACCAATGAACGCAACTTCGTCATCAATACATCAATAGATTTTCTCTCGTCTCCATCATCTTGACCACTCACAAGGATAGAAAGATGGTCAAGGAATATCCATTTACAATCCAAAGACTTTGCCATATATCTAATTCTTGAAAGTATTTCATCATTACCAATAGAACCAAAGTGGTCAAAGGCAAAGAACCTACCAGATCCTATGGTATCTTTTTGCCATATGTTTAATTGCTCCCTAGAAAATTGATTTCTAATTTCTTTAATGTACAGTCTTTGGTTTGCCTCTACTGACATAATATTAAAAGCAGTATTCTTTGTACTTTCTTCTAGTGCTAATATTCCTATGTTGTCGTTAGAATTTTTTAGAATATGATACATTAACTCACGCATAATAGAAGACTTACCCATGCCTGCACCACTTGTAAATGTAACTAACTCACCTGTTCTCATACCATAAGTCTTTTCATTCATATCACTCCAAGGATATGGTATCGTCTCACAATACTCCTCTTCGTAAAGAGAATCTCCTAACTTGGATAAGTTCATAATGCCTGCCGGTGTATATGATTCTGCACTCCACCAATCTTGCACAAAATCTTTTGCCTTACCCATCTTCTGATATTCATTAGGATCT
>VTLG01006507.1_pt1 | contig 13730 bp, 20 predicted proteins | sample 4694571 | NCBI WGS metagenome assembly VTLG01 (sample SAMN12604809, study PRJNA352737) | marine metagenome | biome: ENVO:00000447; feature: ENVO:00000209|ENVO:00000569|ENVO:01000036; material: ENVO:00002151; isolation source: viral sequences binned using virsorter ...
TTGTCTAATGACACTATTAAGTTTTATTTGTTTCAACTTTCTATTACGTCTTTTAATGGTCTTGGATTCAAATAGGTCTAAATACTCGTTTAAATTACCATTAGAATCAAAAAGGTGTTTAACCTTGAGTCTTAGTATGTCGTTGATACGAAGCCCCGTATTCAACCCAAATTTCAGTAACAAGGCATCTCTCTTATTGCCCTTCAACTCTAAAAACTCCATCATTGTTTTAAGTTTATTGCGGTCTTTTACTGGTTGTACGCTCATTTTATTCTCCTTTTCATGCAACATCTCTTGTATTTCTTGCCACTTTCACAAGGACAAGTTTGGTTTCTGCCAATGGGTTTCTCTACCTCTATTGGTTTTCTTTCTCTACTAAAAATCGTGACCCCATTAAGATGGTCTATCTCGTGTTGGATTGCGATTGCCGACATTCCCCTAAATGTCTCGACCCCTTTACCTTCATAACATTCCAATGTTATACTTGTGAACCTTGTTGTGGTCACTACTTTTTCAGGATACGATAGGCAACCTTCGCTAAATCTTGTTGCACCCGACATCTTTATCACTCTTGGGTTAATCAATATTATCTCATCCAAACTTGAGTTATACTTTTTAGGGTCAATTACTGCGACATTATAGTCCAAACCTATTTGACTAGCCGCCAAACCTATCCCATTTCCCATCGGTTTTAGCGTTTTAAATAGTTTCTTCGCTATTTTAAATCCTTTTTCCAGGTCTGTAAGCGTTGCAGCCCGATGTAGTAATGGGTTTTCCTTCACATTTGCATCAATGACCTTTCTCTTTGTCAGATTAAACATTGTTTCCTTCATATTTTAAGATTTCCTCTTGTGTAAGTTCTTTTATGTTCCCAAGAATAATCAAGTCCGTAATGAATATCTCTTCAATCTCTGTGTTCAATGGGATATGCATCCTTTCTTCGACCATCCTCATGTAAGACCTATTTGTCGGTGTCCTATCTCCATCGAAGAATCTCATATGAAATACAATCTTCTTGGCGATGTCTTGGTAGACCTTGTCATTTATGTTTACTCTCATGATTTGTAGATAGTCATTGTCCACACTCCAATACCCATACTTGACCTCGCTTGTCTTTGTGTCATAATAACTTATGTCACTCACATAAATATAGGTTGGTTCTTTGAACGATGGGTGTGATTCTTGAAGATTCACGCGAGAATATAATCCACCATCGACATTCTCTACCTTGTCAAGTACGCTTAATGTATTATCATCAACCTCGTATTCCTCTCCATATATGACATCACTTTCCCCACCCTTAACGATGAAAGGGAAACCATACCCACTATCATACATCTTGAATCCTGATATACTGATTGGTCTTATGTACCTCTGACCTTTCATATACGAAGAGAAACGACCATTCCTCTTCAATGTACCATACACTATTACTTTTGTCATCTTACTTTCCTTTTGTTGATTGCAAACCTGTCCACTCTACCCACTTGCAATTATTTGCACGATTCAAACATTTTAATGCCATATCCTTGTCTAAATATGTTCTTTTTCTGTGATATGCTTTGTCATATCCAATTAGCCACATAGGGTAACTTTTTCCAAAGTGTACTATGTATTTAGTCATTGTTATTCTCCACTTTGTTATTTAAATCATCGAAATGTTTGGGTTCATTTCTTTTTGTTTTATCATTTCTTCCACCTCTTCGATAAATCCATCAAATTTATCTATGTCCCAATTTCCTTCTGCATTGTGAAATTTTGGATGAGAATTATCCCAATCATTTTCATTAAGAATATCATCTACCCAACCCATTCTTCTACCAACTTTAATTACACCCTTATCTACAGACTCGTCTGATGTTTTTGTTGTTTTAATACAGAAACGATATTTAATCAATATATTATCTTGTCTTTCTGTGTTGAGATTAAAATATGGATATTCCAACTCATCCTCTATATATAATTTGGTTATCTCTTGTTCTTTCCTCATTGTTATTTCTCCACTTTTTGGTTGACATAGATTACGATAGTAATTTAAACAATGCAACCTTTTTATTAAAAAATGTTATTTTATTTTTATTTAAAATTAAGCGAACAAGCCCTGGAAGACTCGCTGAATAGTTCCGCGAGATTCTCCCAGGTTGCCGCCCATTTGATTTAACTATCCCACTCGTCTTTCCACACATCATCAATTGATTCTGTAGTTTGTTTATCTCCACCTATGTACTCTCCATCAAATCCATTAGGGTTCGATAGTACGACCTTTGATGATTTGTACAATTCTCTTGGTCTTATGATGTCAACTACTTTTCCGTATTGTTCGACATCACACTTAAAACCTACAATGTCGCCAACTTTCAATATGTGACCATCTTTGTTTCTTACTTGTTTCATTTTCATTCTCCTTAAATGATTGAGATTAAAATCCATAGACACACAACTATCATAAATATGTTACAGATAATTTGTATCTCATCATCGTAGTGACCTAATCCCCATTTCGTTAGTTTACTCATTTTTATTTTATCCATTTTAGACCCCTTCTGATTCTTTGTATTGTTCCATATCTCTATATCCACTTCTGACATAAATTATGTCATTCAATGAATCTTCATTCCATCCATTGATATTAGTTACCAATTGGATTTCTTCTTCTGTTGCAATATTCCATTCAACTATGAAATCGAATATTTTATTTAGTTTATCCATTTTTATTCTCCACTTTTGAAAGTGGCGACCATTTAAAAGTAGGTCGCCACTCTCGGTTATTGTTATTTTACCTTCTTGATGGTTGACCCATCATTTGCAACCACATCCTCACGATTGAAATCCAACCTCTGTTGAGGTATGTCTCTCTCTAGGATGTCCTCGATTCTATCACGATAACTATATCGAGGTACGAATCTCGTATGAGTTCTCTTCTTGGGTTTACAAGACTTCGGTTTCACTTGCACACTTGCACCAATCTTTGAATCAAATTTGAAGTATCGATTTGTACCTTCTTTGATTCGTGCATCAGTACGATTTATCTGAAGTGTATTGGTGTTGACCCTTAAGAGTGTATTAGGTTCTACCTCTACCCATCGTAATTCATCCGAGAATCCACTTTTTACGATTTCCCTTGTACTACCATAGGCATAACATTTTAACGATGGTATGTAGGCAATTTCAAGAGGGTTATTCCCTTTGAAGAGATAGACATATTCTGGGAATTCCAAATCTTGCCAAACCATCGAGACATTACCCTCGACCAGTTTTAACTTGTCAATGAAATCCTTGAAATTCTCAGAATAGTCGTAGAGTCTGAATAATACCTCAGAGTCTACCTCTGCAAATCTCTCAAGACCAAACTTATGGAATAACTCGTCATCATTCCATACTGACCCATTATGAGTCCCAATGGTATTGTTTGCCCTTATGGGATGATTGTTCTCATTGTTCTTGGGTGACCCTTGTGTACTATATCGAGTATGCCCGATGATTGCACTTGTATCCTTGTGGTCTACGAAAGCCAATGCATTTAATACTGACTTATCGAGAAAGAATCGATATGCATCCTTGTCTCGTTTGCACAAGAGATAATCTCCATCTCTCTGAATGATTGCAAATCCAGTTGAATGACCCCCACGAGAATTTGCAGTTTTGGTCATCTCAATAAATGAACTTACTATCCTATGACCCTCGAGATTGGTTCGAGAGTCATCTTTTTTACTGATTATGCCTACTAATCCACACATCTTAATTACCCCCATTGGTTGAATTGAACACTCCACGAGACACATAACTAAAATCGTAATGTCTTTCATATTGGTCTGTTCTGTTATTGTTTGCCCTATATCGTCTTTGGATGAATAGGTTTGCATCCTTGGTCAATTGGTCATTGGTGTATGGTGTACCATCTTGGTTGCCACTACGACCCACAAATCCGATTGCACCTCGGAAACTTGCCAACCCTCTTGAACCATTAGGAACATTCGACAATTTGACAAAGTTCGTACTCTCTACAGAGTTAACAATGGCATTCGTCACGACAATCCAAGACTTGATTTTTTCGAAATTCAATGTACCATTATGGTATCGAAATTCGACAGACCCTCTTGACCATATATTGGTCAAATTGAGTCCACAAGCCCTATTGGGTTGAAGTTCACTTGTCACAACCTTATCGTTCACTACACGAACAATCTTGTTGACCAATACTGATTTAACATTGGTTATCGACAATGGGTCGTTTTGGATAACTCTTGATAATTCTCCACCGTTAAAAAATGTCTTTCTAACTGGTATTGAAAAATGCCTATTATCCAATCGAGAGGGTGAGACCAATTTGTAGATTATATTTTCATACTTGGCACAGAGTAAAACAAGATTCGTGATGAACTTTTTTGCAGTTGCATCCGACTCTCTTACAATCTCTGTGACATCTTGATGAACGTGCAATCCACAAGACTTATTGACCTCACATCCGAGTAATTGTAAGACTTGGCATACTTTCTCTACCTCGTCCAATCCCTCTTGTCCTTTCAACCGAGGAGAGACCAATTCATTACTACCTCTTAGTCCCTCTCTATGGGTATGAACAGAACCATCAGGAGTAATCTTCCAATGTTCTCTCGTTGTGTGATTGTAACCCTCTACACGACAATTAATGCCAATCGTATTGAGGGCATCTGCCACATTTTGTTGGGTCTTATCAGAGGGTCTTAGGAATTCTATCTCTACCCCAAAATCTCTCTGACTATTAAAATGTCCTTTCATTTTATGTCTCCACTTTTTGTCATAGGCTTCATTGCCTACCCCTTAGTTTACGAATGTTTACATACTTTACAAGGACTTTTTTATAATAAATACGTTATGGTATGTAATCTTATTTTAAATCATCGCATACCCCTCGACAAATGGGTCATTATTACTATTATTAATCATAGGATTTATAGAGAATCGGGACATTATTATAAATCATCGCCTACCTTGGGTAATGGGTGTAAGTTTATACAACTATGTGCCGACCTCTATATAATATGTCAATGGTTTTGGTACGATAGGCGTTGTGGGTGTGATGTTCGTGTCCTCTCCTCGTGAAACAAGACAACCTATTCCCTAATATGTTATGCAAATACCCTCACAAATGGGGTTATTTACTGAGGGTGAGGAGTAAGACCGCGGACATGGCACAAAAAAAAATAAAAGGTCGCCAACCACCCACACTTTGGGTAGCCCGCCCTCGTCATATATATAGTCCACATTGTTATATTTTAGGTATTTATAAATGAGTTGACATAATTAACGCATTAGTATTAGACTTGGGTGTGTTAAAATTCATCATAGGATTGTTTTTAGGTGTTGTGTTCGCCTTTTTAATTTGTGGCATAAGACTAATAATCATAGATGAAAAGAGGATACAAGAGTTAAAAGAAAAGGTAAAAGAGAGATGATATGCAGATGTTGGACTTATTTAGTGGAATCGGTGGATTTCATAGGGGTTTTGAAGAGGCTGGATGGGAATTTGATTGGGTTGGTTTTAGTGAGGTTGATAAACACGCCAGTTCAGTTTATAGACATAGATACCCAGAGGCGGTAGAACTTGGAGACATTAAACTTATTCAACCAGAAAGAGATTTACCAGATAAGCTTACAGTCCTTTGTGGAGGATTTCCGTGCCAGAGCTTTTCCATTGCAGGGGCTAGAGGTTCATTTTCCGACACAAGAGGAACTTTATTTTTTGAAATCGCACGGATTCTCTCGTATTACAGAGACAAAGGAGACCCAGTCCCCTATTTTCTACTCGAAAATGTTAAAGGCTTATATAGCGCAGGAGATTACACAGCATTTGCTACAATCTATGGAATTCTTGCCGAGCTTGATTATAATGTTGAATGCTCATTGGAAAATACTAAGTATTACCTCCCACAGAACAGAGAGCGAGTATACATTGCGGGATATATTGGAGACAGAGGTAGAGGACAAATATTTCCTCTCAGAAAAGATGAAGAAGCATTTAAGGGAAAAAGGGAGAAGGAGTCCGAAAATTGTACAACAATAACAGCAAGGTATCATAAGATGGGTGATACGGACACATATGTTTCAGAGAAGATAAATATCATAGGCAATCTAAGGGGAGAGGATGGACATGAGTGTCATAATGTTCATTCTACCAATGGAATAGCACCTACGGTAAGGGATAATCACGGAAAGACAACAATGATTGCAGATTACAGAACAGATGAGGGATTAAGGATAAGGAAGGATAACGTAAGTCCTTGTTTAAATAGTGTTAAGGCAAGTGAGACAGAACCTTCTTGGATGCCACCATTAGCTATAGAAGAGACAAGAATAAGAAGATTAACTCCAAATGAATGTGAAAGACTTCAGGGTTTTAGTGCCAGGAATAAGGATGGAACATGGGAAGATGGTTGGACAAGTAAGGGTATGGTAGATGGTAAGGTTGTAGATATAAGTGATACCCAAAGGTATCGAATGTGTGGTAATGCAGTTACGGTAAATGTGGTAAGGGCTATTGCAGCAAAGATGTTAAGTACGGTAGAAACGGATTGTGAACATGAGAATTTGGAACAAGGTGAAGATAGGTATGGTAGAGAAGAACACGAATATACTACTTATTGGTTTTGTCTTGATTGTGGGGAGGAGATTGAGTAGATGGGTCAAAAGAACTCTGACTTTGATTTAGATTTAAAATATGGTCAAATCTATGAAGAGGGTTTAAAAGTTCTATTGGAATCGAAAGGAAAGATAGAGGTGAAGACAGAAAGAGACAAATGGTATGATACTGGTAACATGGCTATTGAGATAAAATGCAATGGTAGAAAATCGGGTCTTGCAGTAACAAAGGCAGATTGGTGGTTTCATATTTTTTCAAAGGATGGAAATGTAAAAGGCATGTTATGTTTACCCGTCAATGAATTGAAGAGTATCTGTAACGGTATGGTAAGAAATGGTAAGGCACGAAAGGTAATGGGTGGTGATGGAGATAGGTCAGAGATGTTATTACTTCCAATAAAGGAAGTTGCTGCATCTATCGGAATGTTTTTTTAATGCAAAAGGAGTTCTTAATGGACAAGTTACTGAAGACAAGTGAATTGTGTTCTTTACTTGGTGTCACGAGACAATGTGTCTATAAGTGGCGTCAGTTGAAGAATCCGATTCCTGTAGCCATAAATAATACCAATAATGGTGGGAAGACGATTAGATATAATTATACACAAGTAATGGAATGGTTGAATAGTAATGGCAAAGAAGAAAAAGTTCTACGCACAGAAACGAACTAAATCTGGTAGATACATAACGATTGCCGAGGCTGATACCAGGCAGGAGTTGATAGAGAGGATAAAATCAGATAGTAACACATACGAAAAAAGAGAGAGGTAGTTTTATGGCAAAGAGATATGTTGACACAGAGATGTGGAAGAAGAAGTGGTTTCGTAAGTTATCACCTAAGATGAAGAATGCTTGGTATTATTTGATAACGATGTGTAATCATGCTGGATTGTATGAGGTTGACATAGACCTGATGAGTGTATTCATAGGAGAAAAGATAACTGAAGATGAAATATTTCGTTCTGGTTTGGCTACACAGATAGAAATTTTAGATGATGATAAGTGGTATTTGCCAAAATTCATTAAATTCCAGTATAATGTTAGTAGTCCAAACGAATTAAATCCTAATAATAGGGTGCATAAAAGTGTGATTGAAATTTTAAATACACATGGTTTATTAGATGAGGCTAGGAAGCCTCATACTAGACCCTTAAATTCTGAAATAAGGGGCTTACAAGGGTCATCCACAGAAAAAGAAGGGGCTAAAGATAAAGATAAAGATAAAGACTCTAATAATAGTTCTAATAAAATTAAAAGAAAGGTGTTTAAAAAACCAACTGAACAAGAAGTGAAGGATTATTGTGATGAAAGGGGTAATACGGTAGACCCAGCACGATTCCTTTCACACTATGAGTCCAAAGGTTGGATGGTTGGAAAGAATAAGATGGTGGATTGGAAGGCATCCGTAAGAACGTGGGAAAAGAATGATTTTAATCAAGACAGTAAAAAAAGTAGGGTTTTCGTAGAACCTGAACATAGGAAAGAACGTGGCTGGTAATTATAAATTTCGACCACATGGTGGTAAACAGACAGAATTCTTAGGTTCTACTGCCAACTGGATATTCTATGGTGGGGCGAGAGGTGGGGGTAAATCCTTGATGTTGGCGTGGAAGGCGGCACTTATTCCAAGGGCATACCATTATGAGAGATTAAAAAGAAGAATAGAACCTGATGAGGCAAAGAGGTTGAAGGCAGAGGGCAAGGGAGTTAAAACTGTTGTCGATGCCATATCCATTGATTTTCCCGATTACATTGGTATCCTCATGAGAAGAACCTTTCCTCAGCTCGAAAGGAACTTGAAACCTGAATGTGATAAACTTTATAGACTCTATGGGGCGAATTGGCAGGAAAGGAATAAATGCTATCTGTTCCCAAGTGGTGCAAAGATATATTTGGTTCATTGTCAAGATAGAAGGGCGTTGGATAACTATATTGGTGGTAACTATAATTTCATTGGAGTGGATGAGGCAAATCAATTTCCAGAACAATGGATTGAAGAACTATCTACTTCTGCTCGTACAGATAATCAATTACTGCAGCCACAAATATGTTTAACATCGAATCCTGGCAACATTGGACACATATGGCTTAAAAGAAAATTCATTGATAGATGTCCTCCCATCGTAGTAGGAGAAAAGATATATAATCAAGAATTTGATGTACATCATCAAAGATTAAAATCAGGTGACCCATACATAGATGATGAGGGAATCAGTTATCACTTCATACCTGCGACCGTGTTTGATAATCCAACTCTTTTAAAAAATGACCCAAATTATGTAAGAAAACTTAAAAATCTAAATCCAGTCCTAAAGGCGATGTGGTTGGAAGGTAGGTGGGATGTATTCGCGGGTACATTTTTTGACAATTGGAATCCCATGCATCATGTGATACCAAAATCAAATTTTCAATATGGAGTACATTTTAAGAAAAATACACATAGCCTATATAGATTCTATGACTATGGAACAAAAGCACCTTTTGTCTGTCTATTCGCTGCAGTTGATAGAGACCAGAACATGATTGTGTTCGATGAGATAACGGAAACGGGACTATCTGCTTCAAAACAAGTACAACTTGTTAATAAGTATACTTGGGAAAACTATAAATTAAAACCCGATGATTTTGATGATGACATAGCAGACCCAGCCTATTGGACAAAACATTCTGAGAAAGAAGGGGCTTTGTATTCTCCCGCCGATTTCTATGGTGATGATGGTATCTTTCTTTCAAGGGCGAACAATGACCGTAAGGCAGGAGCTAAGATAGTGTATGAAGGGCTAGAAGTACCCGATGAGGGAGAACCAAGAGTAAGGTTTACAGAAAATTGTTTACAATGTATAGAAACATTCCCTAATTTACCATCGGCAGAAAATGACCCCGAAGACATTGATACTAAGGCTGATGACCATCATTACGATGCTCTACGTTATGGTAGTTTAAAAGTTTTGCCAAGCCTTGCCATATATGAAAAAAGAAAAAAAGGATGGCGTTATCGTATCGGACAAACTAATTCAACTGGTAGTACAAGCTGGAAAACAGCATAATGGCTAAAGACTCATATAGTAACGATACTCCTTCTGGTTCACAATATGCCGCAGGTGTATTATCCAAACAAGCCGATAAGGTCTTGAAGTGTTGGAAGTATAGCCGCGACTCATTTGAGAACGCCAGGGAAGAGTCAGAAAAGGCAGTTAGGTATTTGAATGGTGACACATTTACATCAGACGAGAGAACCAATGCCAAGAAATATAAGAAACCGCTTCTTAAGTACAATATAATCACACCCATAATAAGCACACTTGTGGGTAATGAACAATTAAATCGTAAGACCGCAAAGTTCAAACCAACAACCATAGAGTCTGTTCCAGTAACAGATATACTACAAGGTAGATGGAATGCCATCATAGATGAACAAGACCTGGAAGATAAACTGCAAATAGCGTTCGTTGACGCCTTATCAACCAAACTTGGAGGATGGATTCAACGCAGTTGGGAGGTCAATGAGGAAGGGTATCTTGATTTCAAATATGATGTGCTTAATAATTTTAGGGTCTATGTAGACCCAGAGACAAGGGCAAATGATTATGACCTAAAACACTGTAGGTGGTTGGTCAAGGAAGGTTGGGAATCTCTTGATGTCCTAAGTGAAAAATACAGCATTGACCCATATGACATGAAAGTGGAAAGGTCAAAGGCGTGGTATCAGAGTTTATCTGAAACAATACGAAGAATGACAGATAAGACCTATTCATCCAATCTTGAGAACTATGACAAGATTAATGACCGATACAGAGTTCTTGAGATGCAGGAGAGGGTCACTACAAAAATGGTCAATGTGTTCGATGGTAATGACTACATGATATTACCAAGAAATGAATATAAAAAATTAAGAAAAGAAAATCCAGCACTGATGATGGTCAATGAGTTCAATAAAGACCAAATCCGTGTGACGACCATTATTCCTTATTTCAAGAATTTGATTGTAAAAGATGAGGACATGAAACAACCTACGGCAAACTTTGATTGTTTTCCCGTGTGGAGTTATAACTACAATGTCCAAATAAATGAACAAACATCACTTGTAGACCATTTACTGGATATTCAAGATGATGTTAATAAAGCAAAATCACAAGTAAGGGACTATGTGACGCAGATACTTTCTGGTGGTATGTTCATTGATAAGCGTGAGAAAGAAACCATAAAGGCTCTCAAGGAGAAAGGCAATCAACCAAACATGGTGTATGAACTGAATAACCCTTCCATCGTACCTCAGAGACTTTCTCCTGGTTCTTTACCTCCCGATATTATGTTGAACGCTGAGAATAGTGTTGCATTTGCCCAACGGGTCTCTCTTGTTTCTGAGGCGATGAAGGGTGAAACAGCAAGAAGTGGTGAGTCTGGTGTTCTATTTGAACAAAAAGTTCAAAGGGCTGCAGCGGCAATCAATCCATATTTTAAGAATTTAAGCCGCTTGAGAAAGGTTCTTGCAAAGGACTTTGTAGATAATTTTAATTATGTCTATTCAGAGATGGATAGGGTCATAAGGGTCAAGGAAGATGGTGTTTTTAATGAACTTATAATGAATCTTCGTGTGGGTGTTCAGATGTTTAACGATGTTAGAAATCCATCTTTGTATGTTGAGTTGGATGAAGGTGAAAGTAACATCACACAAAAAGAAGAGAATTTTAATCGAATGGTTGCACTTGCGAATCTCATTGGAACAATAAACCCACAACTTGTTGATATTAGGACACTTGTGGAAAATGCACCTATCACTGGTTCAGAAAAATTTGTTGAATATATCGACCAGACCATGCAGATGCAGTCCGAAGCTGCACAACGCCAATCTGAGTTAGATACGACAAAACAAACATTGGATAACATGAAGACCGAAAGAGGTATGGTTACCGATGAGGAAAAATTAAGATTAGAAGCTCAAAAGATTGGGCAAGACAGGGCAAAACAAGGAGCTGAGTAATGGCTGGAAAATATTCAAGTATTTATTCTAAAAAGAAAAAAGATAAAAAGAAAAATAAACCTATTAATTCTAATGATAACAAAGGCACTACTGGATTAGGAAAAATTGTAGGAATGGCTACTGGTGCTATTGGGACATATAAAGCTACAAAGAGTGGTTCTGCTAATAGAAAGTTAAAAACAGCAGGTACGCTTGGTATGGCAAGTCTGGGTGCAAAAATAGGCGATGATGCTGAAAAATATATCACGAAAAAAATAAAAAAGTATAAGAAAAAGAAAAAAGCGAAATCATCAAAAAAGAAATGAGGTATATGCCACCAGTCAAACAAATGTTGACCGCCTATGGTCTTTTTTTATTATTCATATTTATGGTCACTATTGTAGGTGGCTGTGATTCAGGTTGGTCAATCGCTGGCTGGGAAGTTAAGTGAGTGGAAAGCCTGATACCGCCCGAAGTTATCGCACTGCCATCCTTGATGATAACGCCATTGTTAGCATTAATCTTAAATGGTTGGGGCAGATTGCTATACTCATTGGAATGTTGGTCTATGGCTATTGGCAAATTGAAACAAGGATTAGAAACCTTGAGTCAAATTTTGAAGAAGCCAACCTTAAAATTGAAGAACTTGTAAAGAAACACATACAAGATGAAGAAGAAAGATATACCCAAATGGAAGAAGAATTGAAGTGGTATCAAAAATTGACAAGTAAAAAGAAGAAAAAATAAAATATGCCTTTTAATGATATTATAGATATACCTATTATTAAACCTGAGAAAGTTGTTGAAAATGAATACGAAGGTAGATTATCATATACAAGGAAGGACGCACTGAGGAATATGTTCAGGGCAAAGAGAAGTAATATAATCAACAAAGGAAACACCAATGGCAGAAAACCAAAATAGTGAAGTGCAGACAGACCCCGCACTTACCCAAGAGCTTCAACAACTTGAAGATAAAATTCAACCGAAGACAGAGGAACAGGAATCACAAGAGCCTTCAATAAATCTTATTGAAAAAGACGGTGAGCTGTATATAAGCAGCGAATCGGATGATGCAACTACTGATGCAGACCCAGACCAGGGAGAATCTAATCAGAAAACTGTAGAATCAGATGAGTACAGCACCGATGGGAATGAACCATCACCGTTTCAAGAAAAGTCAAAAGAAGACCTCGTCAATATGGTCGTTGATGCCCAGAATATGATTGGGCAACAATCAAACGAGATTGGCGAACTTCGTAAACTTACAGCAGAAGACGAGGATTTGTCTGAAGCTGAAATCTTGAAACGACTCTCTGCTGACGATGTTCAGGAAGCCCTTTCTACGGAAAAGGCTAAATTGGATGAAATCGACCCATATGATGCCGAAGCTGTTTCACAACAGCGCGGTCTTGTTAGGGAGATGGAGAACGACCTGATTAACAAACGGACGCAGGAACATCTCGAATCACGACTGAATGGTCGCGATAATGAAGCATTTGTTTCTACAATGAAACAACGCTTCAACGATGATGGGATTGAGGTATCTGATGATGAGTTCAATGCTGTCAGTGAGCGTGCGAAGGGATACACTGAAAATGGGCTGTTAACCGAGAATGCATACCACAAAGCCATGTTAGATGAATTTGGGGTAGACAAGGTAGCTAAACACTATCAAATGTCAGGAGAGCGTAAAGCCAGGCAAGACATTCAAAATGCTTCAGCCAAGCAAGTTGAAAAGGTCGATGTTCGAGGCACAGGCAAGAACGCTAAATTGGTTCGGGTCGCTGACATGAACCAAAAAGAACTCCGCAATACTCTCGATAATCTTTCAGTGGATGAACTTCAAAAGCTCTATGGACGGCTTAATAATTAACTGAAAACACAGGAGATTAACAAATGGAATCTACACAAAGTTGGATTGCAAATGTTGAAATTCTAAACTCTCTGCTCCGCAAAGAAAGTTGGTTTAATACTTTCTGGGCTAAGTTCTCAGGTAATGTGGACATCTCGCAGGATGACAACGGTAACCCCGTATATACTCCTTCTGGGAATCCCATTGAGGTTCTGAACGACTATGTCGCTCAGGGTCGTGATAATATGCTCATTCCTTTCCTTTCTGAATTATCTGGTTCACCAGTATATGGTGACACAG
>VTLG01007281.1_pt1 | contig 13730 bp, 11 predicted proteins | sample 4694571 | NCBI WGS metagenome assembly VTLG01 (sample SAMN12604809, study PRJNA352737) | marine metagenome | biome: ENVO:00000447; feature: ENVO:00000209|ENVO:00000569|ENVO:01000036; material: ENVO:00002151; isolation source: viral sequences binned using virsorter ...
ATTATAAACCATATCATTTATAACTAAATCTTTTCCAGCTATACCTGTTCCTAAATCAACAATTGCAAATAATGTCATTACTGCAAATGATGCGAAACCTATAATTGATTTTTCATTGTAATCGTTATCATCTTTAAATATTGCCCACATAACTATTCTCCTTAGAATTGTAGTATTGCGTAGTCGTATCTTAGTGTTAAAGTAATGTCAACTACATCTGTTCCATTTGCGTAGTCTAAATCATTAAAGTTTGCTTCTTGAATCATAGCACCTTTCAATACCCATTCTTCAACTTTATCACCAACTGGTCCCAATACATTAAAAGTAATATCTTTTTTATAGAAGTCTGAATATCCGTCACGACCTGTAACTGACTCGTGGTGTAATCTTACCCACTCCATAACTGCTTGTGCTCCACTTGGAACGATTGGGTCATATAGAGTTACTTCTAAAGTATTCCAAGCTCCTTTTCCTTTTACATATCTTTTAACATTTATATGATTAATTTCAACCTCTTCAAATGTTATACTCGGTCTGTTCATAGTTTTAACTAAGTATGCGGGTATATCGCCAATATACATAACGAAACGATTTTTTGTTTTCGGTTCAAACGGCGTAAAAAATATATCATTTGGGTCTAGTAATTCAGCCACTTTCTTTCTCCTATAAAGAATTTTTTTCTATTACATTAATAAATATAACAAAACCAAAAAAAGTGAATACTCTATTTAATATCTTTTTAGAAGTTTTTTTGAAGTTTTTTAAAAAAAAAGCTTGACTTTTACAAATAGTATTATTATATTGTAGTGTAATGATAAGAAATAAAGGAAAAAATATGATTGAAATAACGACTGATACCGAAGGTATTTATATGAGAGATTACCAAGATACTTTGGTAACTAGAGAAATACCAAATAATTATGGGTATTATAATGACGCTGGTGAGTATGTAGAAAACGGAACATTTACTATTACTCATTATCAATATGCTCATAATCCTATGGAATTATATGAAGCAAATGCTAATCAACCAAATTTAAATCTTGAAAATTATACGAACGATAACTATAATGAAGTCGCTTTATATAAAGGTATTCCTATGAGATTTAGATATAATCCAGTTATTAGAAATATAATGAAAACTGGTGGTTTTAGAATTAGGTATCGTGGTTGTAGTAAGCCACAATATGGTTATGTAAGAAGTCAAAGAAATTGTTTGGCTGAATACGCTGATACATTCGCTATTTATCCTAAGTAGTTTTGTGGGTTTTCGGTGACTACATATTTGGAACCGAATGGGTTATGTAGGGTTTCACGACATTAGAAACAACCCTTGTGAGTTAGGTGGTTAAACTCTCAAAATTTACTTTGTTCCCATTACACAAAAAACCCCCGAGAATATCGGGGGTTTTTCTTATCTTGTATTGATTTATAGTCTCAACTTTTAGTCTGCAAATGCTGCACCTGTTGGTTGAACTACGAAATCTAAGACTATGAACTCAGCTGTTCTGGTTGGTTGTAGGAATATCTGTCCAACTAATTGGTTTCTATCCACAACATCTGGAGTATTATTACTTTCATCCATCACCACCCTAAACGCTGATAATCCTGAATTTGCTTGGACTTGCTCTAAGAACGGATTCACAATATTCAAGAAACGATTTCTTGTTGTTGCTGTATTTTGTTCAAAGACTAAGAATCTTGAAGTAGATGCGATAAATTTACGAACTCTAATCAACAATCTTCTTACATTAACTCTGTCCAATGCACTTGGTTTTCCTTGAAGTGTTTTCTGTCCAAACACTACAACACCCTGTGCTGGGAATTGTGCGATTGGATTGATACGATTTTCATATAATGTATCTCTTTCACTATGAGTTAAACGACCTTTTGTTTCAACCACACTTGTCAAACCACCACGATTTAAACCTGCTGGTGCAAACCATTCGTGTGATACTGCGTCTGATTTAGCGTATACACCTGGCATTACCACTGATGGTGGAACCCAAGTTGGTTTACTAAATGCTGGGTCTGATATTTTTACCCAAGGATAATATGTTGCTACATAATTTGAATCAAGAGTTTTTATATCTTGAACTGCGTTATCAATGGAACGACCCCAACGAGAACCATCCATAATATAGAATGCGTCGGCTCTATTTTCCATTTTTGTAATAGCGTGATTAGTTACTGAATCGTGATACTCGTGAACAACACCTGGTGTTGACAATAAATTAATATCAAATTCATCAGGATTACTTATTGCGTTAATCGCTCTAATGTAAGCTGTTGAACCACTTGATGTTAATTCATCTAAGTCAAATCCTTGTGTGTTATTACCTGCGATATCAGTTCCACTTTTTCTATCAACCGCTGGATTCAATCCATCAAAACCACCTTGTAAAGGAACTACGAACTTTCTTTGTTTAACATTTGAAAGTGCTAATGTTACATTTTCAGATGAGTCAGAATTTGTTGTTCCCGGAGCGTTATCGTCTCCTAACATATTTTCAAGTGAGAATATGGCGTTTGAACCTGTTACTGCGCTCGCAGCTATTGGTTGTAAATATTGTTTACTATCATCATTACTGAAGTCAAATCCATAGAAAACATTTTCATCGTATTGACCTAAGTCATTTAATTGATTTCTTTTAAATGAAGCGGTTGCTTGGAAATAAGATGAACCGGTTGCAGAACCAGAAATAACCTGGTCTCCAAAACCACTATTGTCTGCAAATTGACCTGGTCCTTGACCAAATGGTTCAAAAACTGAACCAAATCCCATTGGGACCAATGCTTCTGACATACCTTTTGTATTAGCGAAATCACTAATGTAAATGTATGCAGATTTATTTGGAAAATCACCATTGTTGGTTAGATTACCATTTGAATCAATAGTTGTAAATTTATCACCAATTTCTCTTACGAAGTAATTGTCTGCATTTTCATCCATACTTAAGAAATTGAATGTTTCTAATATATCTCCGTCATTTGACTCACCTGGATTATTAATCTGTACGGTTAGTGTAAAGTCACCAAAGTCTGAATTAGCAATATCTGCTGCTTCTCTAACATCAGAAATACCAATTTTGTATTTTGAATTCACATTAGTTCCGTGTGAACGAGTGTTTACTTTGAATAAATTCGTTCTTTTATCATTAATCACCTGTGATTGAATAAATGGTGTTGTTGCTACTTTGTAATCGTGTGTAAAATCATCACTACCACTAGCTATTGTAATGAAATGAGTCGCTAACGATTGTGTAGTGTTTGATTGTGCAAATTTAAAGTTAGAAGCTAAATATATATTATTATTTGTATCTTGTGGGTCTGTGCTAAATACTTTATCAATGTAATTAGCTGAACCTGTGTCAAATGAAAATGTATATGAAGTCCCTGCAGCAGTAAGAGTTGCTGAATTTAATGAACCACTATCTGTTAATGAAGCACTTGTTGGTCCTTGCAAACTTAATTCTGTTACTTGATTATTTGCTACACCGCCTGCAGCTCTTGAAGGTTTTAATATTGCTATCGTTCTATCTAAATTGTTCTCTGTTGAACCAGACATAGCGATACGGATAAAATCATTTTTATATCCACCTATACCTAATACACGAACAATCGTAACTGCTCCTGCATTTCTTAAATATTCCTTTGCTGTAAAAGGAACGTAAAAGTCCTCGTTTAATTTACCAAAAAATTTCTCAAACTCAGCAAAGTTTCTAACTAAAGTTGGAACAAATGCTGGACCCATATCTGTTGGTCCGATTAATGCTGCTCCAATTTCACCTACACCCTGTGGTAAGAATGATAAATCTTTTTCACTGGTAAATACACCAGGACTGACTATTCTTTCAGCCATTTTTTTTCTCCCATTATTTTAATACTATGTATAAATATTATACAAAATTATCAAAACGCTTCACTTGGACTAATTATTTTCAATTGGTGTAAATACGCCTGTATTTGGGTCTAAATTACCCGCACCATATTTTTCATCAAAACTATCAACTAATTCTTTTTCAGCTTTTTGTAATTCTGCATACTCAAGTTCTAGTCTTAATTTTCTGTCACTAATTGATTCTAAAGTTCTTTCTAAATTTAATCTTTGAACTTCTAATCTACCGAAAGCTAATTCATTGTTTGAATAACTATCTCGTAAGTCATTTAGTGATTTTAATTCTTCTTCTGTGAATTTTATTTGTTTGTCTTTTGCCATTATAACTCCTTATTTACTATATATAAATATAATTCTATTTGTTCAAACAATCACAATTTTTATTAATTTGATTGATTTCTTCCTCTAATTCTTTAATTTTCTTTGTATTTTCTTTAATACTTTCTATCAATAATGGAACAATCTTTTCATACTTAACACCTAAATATCCATTAGAACGAGTTGCTACAATTTCAGGTAAAACTGATTGTATTTCTTGTGCAACCACACCAATGTCTTTTCCTTTATAAATGTTCTGATTATCATTCCAATCAAATGTATAACCACCAATTTTATTCATTTTTTCTAATGGGTTTTCAATTGGTTGTATATTGTCTTTTAGTTCTCTATCAGATGAACCGAATGCTATAATATCACCACTTGTTTCAAGAGATGAAGCTGTTACAAATCCTGATACCTTTACATAATCAAACGAACCAGAAGTAATAACTGCGGTTCCTGCGGTTGTAATATCTGTTCCACTACCACTTATAAATAATGAACCTGTAAATTGGTGTGTATCATCTGCTGGTGTATCACCAGATATGGTTGAACCACTTCTAAATGAAGAAGTCATATGTGTTACTGATGAACTAACGATATAGTTTTGTGCTATAACATCACCTTCTGCTTCAATATTTCCTGTTGTGGTTACGGATGCGAAAGTTACATTTGCTGTTGTTGCGACATCTTGTCCAATTGCGACATCATTTGCATTTATCGTAACACCTGTTCCTTGACCTACTGCTAATGTTCTCGTAGATGCGATTGTTCCACCACCGGTCAAACCATCTCCTGCAGTTATTGTTACTCCACTATGGTCCACGTGTTCGTTCGCTACGAAATTAGCCAAACTATCGTGGTCAATGACTGCTTGTGTTGCAGTTCTTACGGTACCGAGAAGATTTGTTGCTGTGATATTATCCTCTACTAAAATATTTTGGAATGAACCACTTGAACTTGCACTTACTGAACCAACTATTTCAAGAGCTTCTTTTGGTGTACTGGTACCTATACCAAGGTTAGTTAAAAAAGAACCAGATGCAAATCCAAATATTTTACCTGAACTTGAACCAGAGATTGCTCCACTTGCTGATACACTATTTAAAGATATGGAATTATTTCCTGCAATCATATCACCAATATCGGAGAATATTATTGCGTTTTCTGCACTTGAACCAACTTTAATTGTAAGACTTCCTAATAGTTGTGTAAATCTACCGAATTCAGTTCCACCATCTTTAAGTATGATATCTCCACCATCACCATCAAGAACAATGTCACCTGTTGAGTCTATACCACCTGCTCCAACCTCAACTTTTCCAAATGAACCTGTTGATGCTGCTGAACCACTAATTAAGTTTGAACCACCACCTTGAAATGAACCACTAATATCACTAGCTATTTGCGCCGAACTTGATATGAGTGTATTCCCTAATTCTGTTTCTGCGGTCGTTACTCTTGTAGAAAAACTGGCACTTGGTGCTACAAATGAACCACTAATGTCGGTTGCGATTTGAGCTGAACCTGATATTAATGTATTTCCTAATTCAGATTCCGCAGTGGTTACTCGTGTAGAAAAACTACCACTTGCAGTTGTTAACGAACTTGCAGTTGCTTCAGTTGCAGTTGTTCTTGTAGAGAAACTACCACTATCTGCCACGAAAGAACCACTAATATCAGTGGATATTTGTGCTGAACTTGATACTATATCGGTCCCCGTTAAAGGGAATTTAATTTGTTTTGATTTTAAATCTGCCATTTCTCTTTTGTTGTAATTTTCCTACTTATAAATATCTAATTTATTAATTTCACTATGAATTAAACTTACCAAATCCTACTATTTCATCATCACTTTCTAATATGTATCCTAAACTACCTGTATTAACTTGTAGTTTTAAAACACCTGAACCAGATTGCTCTATTGTTAGTGCGTCATTTTCAACCAACATACCATTTACAAAAAACATAAAATCATCCTCTGTGGTGCCGGTTATTCCTGTTGGTGCAGAGGCGGTCACTGCTGTAAAATGTGCAGTGTCTCCGTCTACAATACTCGCAGTATGTGTGAATGATTTTCTTAAATACGCCAATTTATTTGGTACATTTAATGTTGTCAAATATCCTTTTGACGCATTTTCCGTTACTATTGCGTTTGCACTACTATCTGCAAGTGTAGTGTCATTTGATATTTCATTTATACTTGTTCCTTTTAATCCAAATGAACCAGATATACTTGTACTACCTGATACTAAATGAGTATCATCTAAACTATCACCAAACCTACTTGAACCACTATCAAATATAGTTGTGGAACCCGTAACACTAACCTCAAAAGTATCTGCTGTTAGTTTTCCATTTAATGACATAGATGGAACAATAATATTGTCCGTTACATTAATACTACCAGTGTGTGCTACCACACCATTAGAACTACTAACAAACCCATCACCTAAAAATAATCTACTTCCTATACTAACAACACCAGAACTTGTTACTGCATTAAACTGAACATTAGAAGTTGTTTCTACTGCTTGTCCAATCGCAATAGTAATACTATCTTCATTTACCGCAGAAAACTCTTTACTCGTAAAGACAATTCCATTAGCGCTACCTGTAACACCTGTTCCTGTTTGAACAATTAGTGGGTTTCTAAATTTAAATTCCACACCCATAATTACTCCTATGAATTAAATTTACCAATGCTTAAAATTTCATCATCACTTTCTAATGAGTATCCGATACCACTAGTGTCTACTTTTAATAAGAAAAGAGAACCTGCTTGTTGGATAGTTATAGCGTCGTGTTCCATATATTGTCCGTTAATAAAAAATATAAAATCGTTTTCACTTGTTGCTGTATATCCTGTTGGTGCGGATGCTGTTATTGCACTAAAACTAGCAGTAGCTGAACCGGTTATTGATGATGATATTTTTACAAATTGTTTTCTTAAATATGATTGAACATCTCCCACCTCACTATCAACATATGATTTCACTGCATTTTCAGTTACTAATGCAGTTGCACTTGAATCCCCTAATGTGGTGTCGTTTGATATCTCGTTTACACTATATTCATTTAAACTAAATGAACCCGTCGCGTCTACACTACCGGTAAACTCGTGTGTATCATCAATGGTATCACCAAACTTTGTAGAACCACTTGCAAATATAATTGATGCGGAAGTGAATGTTGTATGTAATTCATTTGCTGTCAACTTTCCAAGAATAGTAGCACTACCAAGAATCGTCATATCACCACTGGTTTCTAATGAACCTGTGATACCTATGCTACCACTTATACCGGTTGAAGTATACTTTGTTGATGATGTTCCTATTTGTAAACTATTAGTCAAAGTTTGAGTTGCAAACTGCGTGTCAGCTGTTGTTGCAACATCTTGTCCAATAGATATTTCTTGTGTTAGTTCAGTTGAACCATCAAACGCTATACCATCATTTGATAATGTAACACCAGTTCCGGCTTGAAATGTTAATGGGTTTGATACTGAAATAGAAAATACTTCTTTTTCACCCACGACATTTGCATTGTTGAGTATTTTACTTTCACCAGTATCGGCTATCTCAATATCAACATTTTCTCTTACGATTACCTTTTTAGGTGTTAAATATTTTTGTGTTGTTGTTTTACTATCGTATGTCTCTGGTAAAATATATCCATATAGATTTACTGTAAAAGTGGTTTTAATTAATCTTTCTTGGTCCGTAATTTCTGATGCGTCTGTGAAACTCTCAATACGAGTTCTAAATCTCATCTTACCTGGTTCACCCCAATATGCTCCGTCTGAATAATTAATTTTTTCTACGATGGCATTCATTTGTTCAATGTAAGATGTCCATATAGTAAATTCATATGTTAAAGTTACATAGTCTGGCATTGTCACATTGTAATATTCCTTGTTCGGTATTAATCCTTTTTGGACCGAAAACTTATCATAACGAGATTGTTGTGAATATTTTTTATTAAAACCATAAAATAAATTTGGTTTGTTGGCGTCTAATTTATCAACTGGTATATTGTCATTTCTTTCCATAGATGTTCGTTTAAAAACAATTAATGGTGTTATGATTTGTTGTTTTTTATCTCGTAGATATCCTTGTTTTGAAATTGCAACCCATCTTTCTGGTGATGCGTAAATGCAAGGAACTTTTACTTTTTCTTTATTTTCTGTGACCTCTGGTTTTATAACTTCATTAAAATAATAAAGAATAGAACTATCCATATCCATAATACCAACTGATACATTTTTTACATCGTCTTTGGCACCTGGTGAATTACGACTTATTTTTTCTCCACGATTGAAAATCAGTCGTTGACTTCTTGGTATTGGTTTATTTCTCGCCATTAGAAACCTCTATGTTCTTCTATATTTAATGTTGATAATCTTGTTAAGTGTGCAGTAGCTACTATTGAATGATTATTGTCAGTTTGACCGCCAACCAATTGATTTTCATTGAATGTATTTATTTCAAAGTATCCGTCATTATATTTAACTATATCGCCTATATTTGGTCTAAAGTCAATTTCTACTAAATAATCCCTTTGGAAAGCAAATTCTACATTTTGTCTTCTATCAGGTCCAAACTCATCTGTATTATAATCAAAATCAGAAGGTGTTATTAAACAAGGTATTTGAACACCTGTTTTGTAAACTTTACCCTCTGAAGATTCACCATACATATTAGATTCAGTATCATAAACTGAAACTTTATATACTATTACGGTTTGATTTATAATCCCGTCTTTGCTTTTATTTGGTTCACCCAATAGTTCTCTATTAAACTTATCAATTGTGTCTAAGTCTTTTTGTGGGTAATAACGACTTGCCATTTATTTATCCTATGTAGAGTGGATAAGGCACCTTTCTCAAGGTTTCTTGTTGAGATTCAGATTCATCTCTCTGAGCTTCCAACAATGCCTTACGACTTGTTTGTTCTAAATTTTCTCTCAATTGTTCTATTAATTGTTCTTTTTCTGCGGCTGCCTCAGCTCTTAGTGTATCTCCGTCAAGTGAAACCTCAGAGTTTGGAATAGGAATAGTTCCGTATTTAGAACGAATAATACCCAACAACTCTTTTGCTAATGCTAATGTATATTTTCTTATCCATTGTTTACCGACATCATTTATATGTGAATAAACCATATAATCATATTGTGCATTTGAATAATCAGATACTACATCCGCAGAACCACTATATCTTGTTCTTAATGGATTATCTCTATCTGAAGTATTTACATATTCAATCCACACTGAACCAGATTCGGTAGGAACTGGGAATATTCTCATTTGATTATTACGAATTTCAAAAGAATAAGCAGATTTTCTAATCTGGTCATTGAATTCAATGGCTTGTATTCTTAATAAGTCTGCGTAAATTGGTTGTAGTACGAAAGTTATCGCCGGTGAGGCGTTTCCAAATCCAAATCCGTCCAACATATTGTATGTTCCAAAACCTGTTGACGCATATGGGTCAAAGTATCTTGTGACCGCTGGACTTGCCTCATAATGAACTCTTTTTACTTCAATACTTTCTCCACTCTCACTCACTTCACTAACTAAAGCATTTAAATCATAAACTTGACTACCTGAATTAATTGAAACTGCCGTTCTTTTTACTTCCAATGAACCACCAACTAATGCTTCTTGTCCATATTCTTCTGAAATAAAAATATTTTCAGACAAGGTTGATTTCACTCGTTTATGAGTAAAGTTTGAACTTGTCGCTTGTCCTTTTAAATGTAATAAGTTATCACGAATGTTAAATTGATTGACTTGTGCACTATATTCTGATATAGATTCCTCTAAACAAGCATAAAATTGTGTGTCTTGTAATTCAACTGCGGTTATTGGATAACCAAGTCTTTGTGCACACCATTTTGCTACTTGTGGGGCTTCTGTTTGAAATTCTGAATCACTATCGTATAACCCAAATGGTGTGTTTCCGGTTACTGCAGAACCACTACCTGGCCATATTGCTTCTTGAGCCATTAAATTCTCCTATTAATAGTCTATTTGTATATACATTAATAAATATAAGAAATACAAAAAACCCCTACAAAAGTAGGGGCTTTTCATTACTATGTAATTAGTTTCAGGACTAATTAATTAGTTATTATGCTAGTGTTGGAACACTACCAACTGCGTCAACGACGAGTTCGCCTGATACTACCCAGACTGCGTCTACTGCACAATGGAAGTCTAAGTAACTTCCAATATTAACGTCATCCACAACTGTAATAGCTTCTGTTGCTGCTGTTACTGCCACAACATCACCATCACCAGCTGCATTTCCTTGAACTTTTGTTGTTATATTACCAACGAAAGTATCACTTCCTGCTCTTGTGAATACACGATTGTTACCTGCTTGTTCAACTGTCCAACATACTCTGATGTGTCTACCAGCTGTTGCTGCAGGCATAGTTACTACTCTACTTGAACCTGCATTTACTGCGAAATCAACAAGACTTGTTCCTGCGTCAATTTCTGTTGCTGCGTCAACAGTTATTCTTTGAATACCTGTCATAAGTGGCGCAGAACTAAATGTGTTAACACCTGATAGTGTTTGAGCGTCTGATAAAGAAACGATAGAATCACATAAATCATCCATATAATTTGCGTGACTTTGTCTTAGTCTACTTTTCAGAGTTGCTTTTGCTGTATTAGCCATATTATTTTTCTCCATGCAATAAGGGGATTTCCTGCTTCCCTTATCCTTTAATTGTATAAGATTACAATACTCACGACATCCGTCGCCCGAGCTGGAAATTAATCTTCGTATATAAATATCTAACAAAAACAAAAAACCCCTAAATTAATAGGGGTTTTTCGTATGCTTATTCAGCTTTTAGTATGTGTTGAAATACTAACTATTATACATAGTTAACATCTGCAACTACGACTTTACCATAGAATTCAGGACGAACCATCTTCTTAGCGTATCTTGTCATCACACCTTTTCTTGGAGTGAAGTTTTTAGGGTCGTATACTAATGGTGTCATAATCATAGGAACATATGGAGCGTAAACCGCACCTGTTTCTAAGAAGTTAGAACCTCTAAATCCGACAAGGATTTGGTTTTCTAACATATAAGGGTTTTTGTAAACAGTGTATCTGTTGTTAATTGCCCCTACCTTTTGAACACCCATAGCGAATTGATTTGTTGTTGCTTCACCAATTGTGTCAGCTGAATATCCAGGAATTGATTCAAGGATTGTTGCTGTTTCTGGTGACACTACGATGAAGTTTGCTCCACCTCTTAGTGTCTTTTGATGAATTGCATTACTTACTGACTGGATTTTGTTTCCAAGTGTTTGGAACCATTCACCTTTTGTGTAAGCGTTTGAAGCACCTGATGATTCTACAAACTCTGTGTTTGCTGAATCATACTCATATCCAACTCTTGCTGACCAGAATTCTGTCTTAGCGGATGCGTTACCTAATAACATATCAAGTATTTCTAAGTCAATTTCCATTGAAATATACTCACTTAATAGTGATGTTAGTTCTGCTTCTGCGTCAACACTATGGTAAGCGTTTAAGTCTTGTGCAAGTTCTGGAGTCCAGACTGCTTTTAACTTACGAGTTTTAGCGATGATTGGAATGCTCTTTAACGCGATATCTAGTTCAGGTATATCAATATCTGCTTCTGGATTTGCGTCAATGTTTGCAGCAGTTGCTTCAAAATCAGTTCTGCTGTAATTTGTTGTTGGTTGTTTGTGGTATTTAACCACTGCATTAATAAGACCAGAGTCAACTGCTTGTCTCACAATAAATGTAATTGTGTTAGCTGAAGCATCGTGTTTTGTGTATGCAGGGAAAAACTCATCAAAACCAGAACCTGAAATACTGAAAGCTCTTACGCCGTCTGTATCTGCTCCGTCAAATGATGTAGTTGATGTTACCACTTTAATTAATGCGTTATCTGCGTTATCTGCTATTGCTTGTGCACCTGATAGGTCTGGTTCATAATCAACGTCTGTCCAAGCTACTGAACCGGTACTAAATGTACCTGCTGCACCGGCTGAACCGGATGCTGTTGTTCCAATAGTTAATGTACCTGAATCTTTGTCGTTGATTGAGTATCCAAATTTACCAGCGCCGTATAAACCGCCACTTGCGTCAACATTTGAACCTGATGTATTACCAAATACATCTGCGTTGTTTGTATGGTTATCTGTTTGTGCAGTACCATATTTGAAGTCAAGGTAGAAAATAAGACCAGAAGGTAGATTCATTGGTTGAACTGACACAAAGTCTTGTGCTGCTAATTCACCAAAGATTCTTCTTACTAATGGAAGTGCTACTCCACTCCATTCTTCTGCGTTTTGTCCACCAGTAACTGAAGCTTCTTGGATTAACTGACTTGCTTGGTTTTCAAGCAATACTGCCATTCCGTGAACTTTAGTTTCATCTTCAATACCTTCTAAAAGGCCTGTTGGTTCCCATTTTGACACTAATTGACGAGTTTGTTCTAATAGCTGTCTTTGTGGATTATATCCGTCCATCAAAGACTCAATTGAATTTAATTTACTCATTTTTTTTAGTCTCCTAAAGTATGTTTGCTAATTTCTTGAATCTTGCTTTTAACTCTGCTCCTTCTGACAATACCTCTTTATTAGAAGGTTTTGTAGAAGCAACTGGTTTTGAACTTGAACCTTTTTTAACTGACTCACTTAATTTAGAAGGTTTTTGAAATGATTCTGCTAATGTAGCATATACCAATTTAACTTCTCTTAAGTTTGTAGTTCTATCAAAGTTTTCAACAACTTTTAATTTTTGGTCGTTGTTCAATCCAAATGCTCTAAACAATTTGTTTGAGAACAATAGTTTTGCGTTCAATAAATTAACTTCGTTTAATTTTGCTCGCATAAATTTTACAACTTCGCGAGTTTCTTTTATTTCTTTTTTAAGTTCATCCACTTTGTCTGCTTTTTCTTCTGCGTCTTCTTCTTCAGAAAGTGCTTTAAGAACTTCGTCAAGGTCTAAGTCTTCTTCGTCCTTGTCTTCTTCTTCCTTAACAACATCGTGGTCGTCAAGTTCGTTACCTGCTGGCTCGTCTTTACCTTCGCCTTCTGGTCCCTGTGCACCTGTTTTTGAAGAATCATTTGCTTCTGGATTTACTTTGTTGTCGGACTTTCCGATATCAGATGATACATCATTTTCGTCAACTTTTTCCTCTTCCTCTTTGTCTTCGGCTTCGTCAACTTTATCTTCTTCATCTTTGTCTTCTTCTTCAGAAAGGTCTGCTTCTAATTCTGCTAATACTGATTCTAAGTCTAACTCATCATCTTCCTCAGCGTCCTCTTCTTCTCTCATACCTTCTTCTTCGTCTTCGCCCTCTTCAGCGTCTTCTTCCTCACGCATTTCTTCAGAATCTTCTTCTTCTTCTTTATCGTGAGCCATTTCTTCAGCGTCGTGTCCCATTTCTTCCTTGTCGTGAGCCGCTTCTTCAGCGTCGTGTCTCATTTCCTCGGCGTCGTGTCTCATTTCTTCTGC
>VTLG01010034.1_pt1 | contig 13729 bp, 7 predicted proteins | sample 4694571 | NCBI WGS metagenome assembly VTLG01 (sample SAMN12604809, study PRJNA352737) | marine metagenome | biome: ENVO:00000447; feature: ENVO:00000209|ENVO:00000569|ENVO:01000036; material: ENVO:00002151; isolation source: viral sequences binned using virsorter ...
GTTCAGTTTCTAACTTTACACCTATGAATGCATCAGTAGGAAGAAGAGGCTATGCTGTTGGGTCTGAAGGAGTAGTTGTAGGAGAAAGAGGTCCAGAAGTAATATCACCTTCTGTTCCAGTAAATATAACTCCAAATGACCAGCTAGGAAGAGCGCCTACTAATGTAAACTTTACAATTCACGCAGTAGATGCCGCAGGATTAGAACAAACAATACAATCACAAAGAGGAAATATAATAGGAATGATTAGAGAAGCAGCAAATGGATATGGAGAAGATTTCTTAGAACAAGTAGATATTGATACTTTAGATACTGGAGTTACTCCAACAACTGGAGGAGCATACTAATGGCAACTTTTGGAAATTTCGCAAATAGATTACCAGACCCAGCGTTTAACATAGCGCCTGATGGGTCTACTACTAATGCAGGAGCAGGCGACTTCGGACCGGGTTTCTCGTCCGTTAAATTTACATCTAGACAACCGGTTTCTATGACTCGTACTAATAGTGGAAGAGTTATAACTCGTGCAATTGTGGGTCATCATTGGAAAATCGATATTTCATATCACCCTATGACAAGGGCAGAATTTGAGCCTATCGCAAGTTTTTTAGAAGAAAGAAGAGGCAGATTAAAGCCTTTCTTTGTCGTACTTCCCCAGCACGCTTCGCCACAAACTGCAAGTAGCGGAACAATCTCCACTACTGGAACGATTGCTTCTGGAGATTCTAATTTTTTAGCAACAGGAACTTCGGCTTCAGGAATGAACTTAGAAAGAGGGGATATGATTACGATAAATGATAGCTCAAACTCTAATCATTTAAAAGCATATAAAATAGTAAGAGTACACACTTCAGCAAATAGACTATCTTCAGATTCTGACTTAGACCAAGCAACAGAAAGAAGATACTATGTAGTTCCACCTTTTGAAAAAGATATAACTTCTGGTAGTACGGTAGTATATACAAACCCACTAATCAGAGTTATAAATACAAAAGATGTTTTTGAATATAGTTTAGGAACAAATAATTTATACCAATTTTCACTTAGCTTAGAGGAGGCTCAACCTTAATGTCTGTTAAAAAAGATATAAATACCGATATAGAAACCTTACTCGTCTCAAATGCTCCATTTGAGTATGCTCATCTTATTAAATTTGAAAGACCAAATGCTCCTGATAATTTAAAATTTAGAACAAATGCAAATCGATATGCATACCTTACTGATGCCTCAAGAGATATAAGTTTTAATGATGGGACTACAGACCAAGATGGAAATGCAAATGGTTCTCAAATTTATAGAGCAAATAGAATCAAAGCAGTAGGAAGTTACTCAGAAACGACACAAGCAAAAGCAACCAGTATGAGTCTTATTCTTGGAGCAGAGAATATTAATACTTCTGTAAGTGTCACAGGAACTTTATCGTCTGCAGGTAGTTTTAGTTATACTTCGGGATTTACTACTGAAGTTTTTGACTTTGTAGAACAAGGATTTCGAGAAGGAGACTTAATTTCTATATCAAGAAATGATGGTAGTGCAATCGGTGATGGAACTAATACTACTCTTTCCGCTAAGTATATAATCGCAGGGTTTTCAAACTCAAATCAAACAATATCACTATCAAGAACAGGAAATGATACAACTGTAGATTTTTTTGATATTGGTTTCCCTCAAAGTAATGTGGCAACAGCATTTACGATAAGTTTAGAATCAGAAGAAATAAGAGGAATACTATCAATAGAAAGTGCTGATTTAGCCTCTCCAACTTTTTTCAATAGAGAAGTATTTATATATAAAGTATTTATCAATCCTGAAACAGGAGATTTATATGGTGCAGGAGATAGTAATAGCATTAATGGTATTCTTACTTTTAAAGGTATAATTAGTGGTTGTACCCTAAATGAAAAGCCTGAAGGAAGCACAGTTACTTGGGCACTTACAAGTCATTGGGGAGATTTTAATGAAGTCAGAGGAAGAATAACTTCAGACTCTTCTCATAGAGGATTAAATGCTGCAGAAGAGCCTAATCCTCGACAAGCTCTTAGACCTTTACACGCATCAGATTTAGGATTTTTACACGCAGAAACTTCTGTTCAAGCATTAGCAGAATATCAAAGAGTAGAAACACGAAAAGAATATAAACTTCATGAGTATAAAAAAGGAATATTTAATAAACGAAAATATAAAATGGAGGAGATAGATGTTGAAGAAACTATTGATGAAAAGGTTAAATTAGACTTAGGATTGAAAGCACAAAGCATTCCTTTAGTATATGGAGTTAGAAAGATAGAAGGAATTCCTATTTTTGCAGATACAGATAAAACTGACCCTAAAAAAGTTTTTGTTATTTATGCTTTAGCAGAAGGTGAAATACATGGAATGTTCAATACTCATATAGACGGTATTAGTGTTATGTGTATTGATGAAAATGATTTTTCAGCAAGAAATTTTAATACTGGTACAAGTAAAGATGAAACAAAAATGGTTTGTTTTGGTAGAATGAGTCAAGGAGATACTATTGGAGGTATTCCTGTAGGATTTGTAAATACCGCTGTTCAAGAAGCAGAATATGATGATAATCAACACCCACCCGCAAAAACACAAACTCAAACTTATACAATAGATACAGGTGTACGCCAACTAGGATTAAATAGTTGGACATTTAGTTTTAATTTTAATTTTTTAGATATATTAAATAATCTTATTAGAGTTTTAACACTTGAATCCTCAACTTTTGATTTAACGCCCACAACTCTTGGAGGCTCAAAAGGACTACAAAATCAACAACACGTTAATTTTAAAAATCTTTATGGAAATGAATTTGATATGGGTCTTACCTTTATGAGAGGAACACAAGACCAACCAGCACTTGATAAATTTGTAGCGAAAGCTAAAAATAATCAATTTAAAAGACAATCTGATTTTTATTCACCAGCTGCTGCTTCTGTTCCTTATTGGAGTCCTCAACATAGATTATTAGATACAGCATATGTCGGAGTTGAATATAATATTTCAGAAGATATGACTGAACTTCCAGAAATGGAATATACTATAAAAGGTAAAGTATACGAAAACTATAATTATGATGATACATACATACCTATGACTCTTAGTGCAACAGGCCCTGAAATGTATGAAGGAGATGTAGTAGGAGTTCAAGTAAGTTTTAATGATGGTGCAAGTTTTGAACTAGCAAGAACAGCAGCAGGAAGTACACAATTTAGAATATTAGATAGATATAAAATGACTAATAGACTTGGACAAGACTATTATAGATTAAGACTAGACAGAACTCCTTTCTATAGAAATGATGGGAGTACTTTGCTTTCACCAAATGGAGTACCAACTTTTGACCAAATAAAAATAACTAAAACTGGTGAGCTTGACTTTTTTATGCTACCATGGAATGCAGGCCCATATAAGACTCCTACTGCTTTTCCAAGTCAAAAAGTAAATGTTACTTCTGTAGGAACTTCAAATGGAAAGTTAACAGCAACAGTAGCCTCTTTAGGTAATTTAGCAGGAGCAAGTGAGGTGCAAGTAGTCTCTCAAACTGCAGGAGCAAGTCTACCTCAAGATTTATCAGGATTTCAATATGGAGCGCAACGAGTAACTACCAGTGGAACTACTCTTACATTTTCAAATTCAAATAATTTTAGTTCAGTAAGTGCTAGTGGGATAGCATTACAAAGGTCTAGAATTTATGACTTTAGTTCCGTAAGTGGATTTAGTAGTTTAGTAGCTGCAGATGTAGTTGGACAATTTTTAAAGATTATAGAAACAGGAGAAGAAAGAGAAATAACTGCATTAGATGAATCAACAGATAAAATAACACTTAGTTCTCCTTTTATGTATGTGCCTGACACTCATAATACTTTTACAATAACAGGAAAAGGAAGAGATTTACGAGCAGGTAATAACCCTGCTATGCAATTACTAGATTATATGACTAATCAAATCTATGGAAAAGATTTAGACTTAGAAGAAGATATAGATTTAAGTAGTTTTATAAGTGCAGGAAAATTATGTGATACTCGTTCAGATGTAAGTGTAAAAATAACTGGAGGAACACCTGTTGTTGGTAATAGGTATACTTTTAATCCTAGTAATTTAGCAGATTGTAATCCAACATTTACAGGTAAAGTATTATCATTTGACTCAGCAAATAATGTTGTAACTTTTACTGAATGTACAGGAAAACTTTTTTATGAATATAATAATTATAGGACTTATGAAAAAGGAGATTTAATTAGGTCTGATAATTTTGCCGGATTCAATACTACTGGAGGAATATTTAGTAGTTATGTTAATAATACTCCAGGAACTTTATCACAAGACCCGGCTGTAAGTTCACAATCTGGTGTAACTAGTTTTGTAACAAATGTAAATAGTGGCTCAGCTTTAACCATGACTGATGGTACTGTAACTCTTACTCTAGATAAAACAGCTCTTCCTGATTATAGCATATATGATTCTGACTTTATTAAGTATTGGAGATATATGGGTTGGGAACATCATCACCAAAGATGGGCAACTAGACATCAAACTAATTTTGTTATTGATACTAGTAGTTCAGTATTTTCAAATGTAAATGAAATATTATCACATTTTAATGGAATTTTATCTTATGAAAATGGAAAATATACTTTAGGAGTTGAAACACAAGAAAGTATTCCTACTTCTACTAATGCTTTTAATGGTACAACTTATAATGAGAATGTAAATCCATACTACATAGAAAAGTCTGATATTATTGGGGACATAAAACTTACTGATAATACAAATAAAGTTGCAAAAAATATTGTAAAAGCCTCTATTCCAGACCCTTCAATAGCATTTGATAATAGAAGTATTACCTTTTTAAATTCTAACTTTTTAGAAGCAGATAGAAATGTAAGAAAAACTGGAAATTTAAGATTTGGAGGCATAACAAATTACTATAATGGAAGAATAAATGCAGAAAGGTACTTAACTGAAACTAGATTTGGAAAAGAAATAAGTTTTAGAGTTGGACAAAAAGGATTATTATTAAAACCAGGACAAGTTATAAACTTAAATTATGAACCTTTTAAATTTACTAATAAATTATTTAGAATAACAGATTTAAATTTTCAAGCAGATTGCACAGTAACAATTAAAGCAATAGAGTATGATGACTCTTCTTATGCAATTACTGCTCAAAGAAAAAATTTAATATATAGTCAAGATTCAGGAATTGATAATAGTTTAAAAGCGCCTGGAGCTCCAACTAATTTAAGTGTCTCAACAACTCAATCAGGATATTTTGCTATATCTTGGGATAATGCAAGTGATTTTGTAGAAGCTACAGATAGTACAGAAGTATTTGCAGCAACAAGTAATAATAGAACAAATGCAACACTAATAGCAACAGTCGATAATACTACAAGTGTTGAGTTTTTAATTGGAGAATTTGGAAATAGATTCTTTTGGATTAGACATAAAAGAATACATAGAGGAAAAGCAAATACTCAAAAAATATTAAGAGGAGCATATGTTCCTTCAAGTGCAACAGGTGGACAACAAGGAGTTTCAAAACTTATGAATCCATCTTTTGGATTTGATATAGGAAGTGCTTTTATAAAGTTCAATGGAAGTGGAACCTTAAATCCATCAGGAACAGCACAAGATACTGTATTTAATGTTGTAAAACGAGGCTTATCAGGAACCCCTACAATACAACTATTAGATGCTGACGGTACAACAAGAAGTGGAAACTCTGCTTTTACTGATGGTAGTCAGAGTATTTCAGGCAATAGTGCAACTATAGATGCGAGTACTTTTGTAAGTACAGATACTCCTAAAATTGTAAAAGCAACTCTAACAGAAGGTGGAGAAACTTTTACAGTAATAGCTTCAATCGGAATATTAAAAGAAGGAGCAGATGGTACAGTAGCCGCAAGAACTACAACTGGTGTTGTTTACTATAATGCAGGTTCAGCAACTGCACCTGCAGGACCTGATGCAGACAATAATGCAACTTTTACTTTTGCAACAGCTGCATTTACAGGTCTTGATTCAGGTTGGCAAATAACTCCACCTACTGCAGACCCAGGCGTTGCTGACCCAAAATTCTGGTTAGCAACATTTACAGCGATAGAAAACTCAGGAGGAGGGGGAACTTCAAGTGGTAGTAATTTAACTTTTGGTAGCGCTCAAGAATTTATAAACTTTACAAATGCTGTAGTTTTTGCAGATTTAAGCACTAATACAAGTACTGTCATACATGGAAGAAATATTAGTACAGGAGAAATTCAATCATCTAACTTTACTGAAGACGGTAGCGGAAATGTAACAGCAGGTACTCAATTTGATTTAGTTAATAATATATTTAGGTCGAAAGAATTTGAAATAAATGCTACAGGAGATGCAACTTTCTCAGGAAATGTAACTGCAGGTGGAACTGTATCTGCAAATTCAATAACCGCAGGAACTTTAGCAGTGGATAATGTTACTGTTGACGGCACCATTAGTGCAAATAAAATCACAGCAAATACTTTAGATGTAGCTTCAAAAGCAACTGCAGGTTCTATAGGAAGAGTGGTAGGAGCAGAAGGAGCACATGTAATGAGTAATACTACAGTAGCTTCTGGTGCTGGTACTGCTAGCTATACTATTTTTAATAGTAGTGTAAGTTTTGCTTCTCCAGAACTTTTAGGAGGAAACCCAATAGCTATAACAGTTCCTCAAACTCCTACTTCTGTAGCAATTCCTTTTATAGCAGTTTTATCTGTTGCACCAGGAGGGACAGCAGTACATCTTGGAGATAGTAATTCCGAATATCCAGGCGAGTTTCCTGTATTAACGGTAATTAATAACTTTGGGCAATTAGTTTTTACACGACAAGCTGCTAATATAGCTCAATCAAGTCTTACTGGAGTAACTATAGCAATTGGTAATCATAGTTCAAATACTTATACAAGTGCAGGAGCTATAAATAGTTCGCCGTTTGCAACTACGGGCAGTATCGCAGCTGGTACTCTTGTTACAAGTGCAAATGCAACTTTTTTCTCTAATGCTGTTCAAGCTATGCCTATAACAGTTGGACATAAATTCAATATTACGACTTCTACTTCAGGTCAAGTAACACATTATGTCTACCCTTGGGGAGGTACAGGAGGTATAGTTTCTCCTAATTTAAAATATGTGATAACAATAAATGGATTATTAAGATAATGGACATTTCAATTTATTTAAAAAGTACAGGACAGATAATACAGACAAGAAATGTATTTGGACTCGAAGAAATTCAGCTAACTGATGAATATGGGTATATTGAAGGCAGGTTTACACCTCATGTAACAAAATGGAACGGTACAAAAGTGGTTGATTATACTCCTCCAGTTTCTGCAGGTAATTTTGGATATCCAGAGCCACCTACTGGTTATGTTTCTGGAGATAACGAGGCTAAAGTTAGATTTCAAAGGAATATGCTTTTGGGAACGACTGACTGGACACAACTTCCAGATAGTCCACTAACAGACGCTAAAAAAGCAGAGTGGGCTACGTATAGACAACAACTTAGAGATATGATGAGCTCATATACAGATAGTGAAAGTAATACAGTAGAAAATACAACTTTTCCGACTCCACCAGAGTAGCCGACTAAACCTAAATTTTTTATTCAAGTAACATACTCGTATCAATCAAAAAACTTTTATTATAAAAGTACCAAAGTCAATTCCCAGACTTAAAAAATCATACCTATCAAAAATAACATTTGACATTTGGTCAAAAATTTAGTATAATTCTATAATTGGAGAATAATATAAATGTCAGCAGGAATATACAATTTTACATTAAATCAAGGCGCAACATTCAATAAACAGATGACTGTTAAGGAAAATAATTCGCCTCTTAATTTAACAGGCTATACAGCTGCAATGCAGTTGAGAAGCACCTATGACTCAGCAACTGTGGCTTTAAGTATGACTGCCGCAGTAGTAAATGCTACACAAGGTATTTTAAGTATAAGTGCAACTGCAACATCAACAGCAGCCTTAGAAGAAGGAATTTATGTATATGACCTAGAACTAACAACTTCAGCAGGAGTAGTAACAAGATTACTACAAGGGCAGGTAACTGTATCACCAGAGGTAACTAGATGATAATAGTAGAAATTCAAGAAGTAACAGGAACAGGTGTAGTTTTAAATGAAACAATCACAACTGTAACTACTTCATTGGACTTAATATCTCCTTCTACAACAGCAGAAAATGTAACTGTAGAAGCACATAATACTATTCCACAAGGAACATTAGCAAATGCTCTAGAGGTATTATCAGACCAATTCTTTAGAGGTCCAAATACTCCTTCAGGCTCAAACTTAGCAGAAGGAGATTTATGGTATGATACTGATGATGACCAATTAAAAGTTTATAGAGAAACTTCAACAAATAATTTTGAATTCGTTCCACTTGCACAAGCAACAGGAACAATGGACACGCTAGATGGTGGAAACTTCTAGAAGTCAATAAGGAAAAAAGATGGCACAAACAATAAAAATAAAAAGAAGTACGAGTACCGCCGCACCATCGTCAGCCTTAAGTGCTGGTGAATTAGCGTATTCATTTGACTCAGATAAATTATTTATCGGTGATGGTAGTTCAAATGACATAATCGGTGGTAAATTATATGTAGATTTGGTAGACCATACCGCTGGTACATTAACAGCAAGTTCAGCTATAGTAGTAGATTCAAATAGCAAGATTGACCAATTATTAGTAGATAATTTAAGTTTAAATGGTAATGCATTAACTGCGACAAGTGGTGATGTAGTATTATCAGGACAAAACTTAGACCTTGATTTAAGCGGTGGTACAATAGATACATCAACTCAAGCAACTGAACTCTCAATTTTAGACAATAGTGCAACTTCTCTTGTAATTAAATCAAGTACAAATGATACTTACATGAGTTTTGTAACTACTAACTCTGGAGAAAAGATTACTATAGGTCAAATGTTTGACGCTGGGTCTGTAGAGGTTACAGGTACAAACTTTGATATTAACGGTGGTAACATTGACGGCACTACCATTGGTGCAAGTGCAGCAGGTGCAGCTACTTTTACTAACGTAACAGCTTCAGGAACAATCAACTTTAATGGAGCAACTATTAGTAATTTAGGAACAATTACTACTCTAGATATTAATGGTGGTACTATTGATGGAGTAACTATTGGTGGTGCAAGTGCAGGAGCTGGTACATTTACTTCAGTTAGTGATGGAACTGCTAGTATAACTGGCGGTGCTTTTACTGGTTTAACTCAAATAGTTGTTGATAATTTAACATTAGACGGTTCTTCCTTGTCTACAACAGCAAGTAATAATAATATTGATTTAACTCCACATGGAACAGGAACAGTTACTGTGCCTAGTGGATATAAAGATAGAGCAGGATTTGGTACCAACTCATTAGCAACAAAAGAATATGTTGATGCAGTTAAACAAGGCTTAGATGTAAAAGATTCTGTAAGAGTAGCTTCAACAGCTAATGCAGTCATTGCTAGTGCATTAGAAAATGGAGACGCTATTGATGGAGTAACTTTAGCAACTGGAGACAGAGTCTTACTTAAAAATCAAAGCACAGGGTCAGAGAACGGTATATATGTCGTCCAAGCGAGTGGAGCAGCAGTAAGAGCATCAGACTTCCAAACTGGCGATGTATCGTCTCTGGCTTTTGTATTTGTTGAAGAAGGTACAAGCAATGCTCAAAATGGTTATATCTTAACAAACACAGGAAGTATTACAGTTGGTAGTACAGCACTAACATTTACTCAGTTCTCAGGAGCGGGTCAAATAACTGCTGGAACAGCATTAACTAAATCAGGTAATACTTTAAATGTGGGTGTTGATGATAAAACAATTCAAGTTAGCTCAGATGCTTTAAGACTAAAAGGTATTACTCAAACTGTAAATGGAGATATACTTTTTGGAGCAAATGGCGCAGATGGTGGTTATTCAAGATTACCACTCGGAACTTATGACTCTACTAATTCAGTAGGACAAATTCTTCAAGTTGGTTCTTCAAATAACCTTGCTTGGAGTAATACAATTGATGGAGGCACATTCAGTTAATAATTAATTCCTGCCTATATAGGCACAAAGATAGGACACCATAAATATGGCACAAACAGTAAAACTAAAAAGGTCGAATACGGCTGGAACTATACCTACTACTTCTAATCTAGCATTAGGAGAAGTAGCAATTAACACGAAAGACGGAAAGTTCTTTCTAAGAAAGCATGTAGATGGAAGTACAGGTGATGCAATACATGCTTATGCGCCTCAAGGCATCAATGCTTACGGAACTCAAGAATTAGTCGTAAAAGTTGTAACGAAAACAACAGCACACCCAAATCACGGAAACGGTTCTAGTAGCGGTTACACCGTTCAAGGTCTCGAGGGACCGTTTCTCGCATTAATCCCAGGAAATACTTATAAGTTTGATGTATCAGATTCAACAAACTCGGGACACCCTTTCAGATTTTATTTAGATGCCGCAAAGGCAACTGCATATACAACTGGTGTAACAACAAGTGGCTCTGCAGGAAATAGTGGAGCGTATGTTCAAATAGCAGTTACTACTTCTACTCCGCAAGTTTTATACTATCAATGTAGCTCTCATAGTCTTATGGGTTCTGCAGCTTATGTGGCTTCAGATGCAATAGCAGCAAATGCAGTTGGCACTTCACAAATAGCACAAAACTCAATTACATCTTCTGAGATTCCAGATAATAGTATAGGAGCAACACAAATAAGTGCTGCTGTACTTGCTGCGAAACAAGATAATTTAGGAAATAATAGTATTACAGCAGCAATGATATCACAGAATACAGTAGGTATCTCAGAACTAAATGTAAGTGATGGAAGTAATGGTCAAGTACTTACAACAGATGGAAGTGGAACTTTATCATTTAGCACAGTATCTGGAGGAGGCGGAGGTACTGTTTCCGAAGCATTTAAAACAATTTCAGTTTCGGGACAAAGTAATGTAGTAGCCGATGGAGCTACGGATACATTAACTTTAGCAGGTTCGGGTGGTATGACAATTACCACTACTGCAGGAACAGATACAGTAACTTTTAGTTCGAGTACAACTCCTGCTGATGATTCAGTAACAACAGCAAAAATAACAGATTTAAATGTAACAGCAGGAAAACTAGCAGCAAACTCAGTAACCTCAGCTAAGATAGCAACTGATGCTGTTGGGGCGAGTGAGATAGCTGCAAACTCAGTAGGCATATCAGAACTAAATGTAAGTGATGGAAGTGCTAACCAAGTTTTAACAACTGATGGAAGTGGTACACTATCCTTCGCAAATCCTTCAGCAGGAACAGTAACAGAAGCATTTAAAACTTTAGCAGTATCAGGACAAGATAATGTAGTAGCTGATGCAGCTACTGATACTTTAACTTTTGCAGCTGGTTCAAATATGACAATCACTACTAATGCAAGTAATGATACTATTACTTTTGCATCAAGTGGAAGTGGAGGAAGTAGTTCTTCTTTTGCTAAAAATACTTTTTCAGGAGATGGCTCTACAACAGCATTTACTCTTACTACAAGTATGAGTAATGAAAACGGTCTTATAGTATTTATAGATGGTGTATATCAAGCAGATAATGTTTATAGTGTATCAGGAACAACGTTAACTTTTGCAACAGCACCTGTAAACGGTAGAGTTATAGAAGTTTTTCAACTGGAAGGTGGTATAGTTGGAACTGCTCCTATTCTTGCAACAATGACAGGAGATGGTTCTGATACTACTCTAGCTCTTGGAACAACACCAAGCTCAGAAAATCAATGTTTTGTAACTATTGATGGTGTAATGCAACACAAATCAACTTATTCAGTTTCAGGAAGCACTTTAACTTTTAGTACTGCTCCACCAAATGGAACGGCAGTCGAAGCTATAACGCTTACAAATACAACAGTTGCAACTTTCCAAGACTCTGACGGTGATACAAAGATTCAAATGGAAGAGTCTAATGATGAAGATAAAATACGTTTTGACACTGGTGGTACTGAACGTATGATTATTGATGATGCAGGAAAGGTCGGTATTGGTGCTTCTACACTACATAAAAACTTAAATATACATACTAGCGATAGCAATAGTACCAATATAGTATTTACAAATAGTGCAACAGGAACAGGTAGTACTGATGGTTTTTACGTGGGTATAGATTCTAACGAAAGCCCAGAATTTTGGAATTATGAAAATACTGACCTCATCATTGGACTCAACAATGCAGAAAAATTTAGAATTAAAGCAGATGGAAAGGTTGGTATTGGTACTTCAAGCCCAGCAGAAAAATTAGAGGTAAGTGGTGACATAAAAGCAACAAAAATAGGTATGGGTATAAGTCCTATAGTACCTTGCGAGGTTCTTTCTACAGGCACTACATCTACAGCATTAAGAGTTCTTAAAAGCGGAAGTGATGATTCTACACAGAACAACTTATTTTCAGTAACGGAAATCTCGGGACATGGGAGACTAAGTATTCATGATTCTTCGCAAAACGAAGATATAAGACTTGATAGTAATGGTGCTTCTTATTTTACTGGTGGAAAAGTTATCATTGGTGATACTCAAACTTCCGCAGCTAGTGATTTATTACAAATAGAAACCCCAGCAAGTGGTGGGGGTCATGGTATACAAATAAGAAGAAATGATTCTAATGCTGACCAAAGTATAGGTCGTATTATGTTTGGTAATAATACCGATACTGACTTAGCAACTATTTCAGCTAAAACTGAAGGAAACAATGATAGTGGAGCTTTACAATTTTTCACACAAGCAACAAGTGGAAGTTCATTAGAAAGAGTCAGAATTGGTAATTCAGGTCATTTTTTAGTTGGAACTTCGAGTATCCAATCTACTTCAGGCGAAGGCTTCAAAGTAAACGGTTCAAATGGTGTTTGCTATAGTGTTATGGACACAAGTGTAGGTACTGCAAGTAATTATCTTTTATACAATGAAAATTCTAGTTTTAATGGTTTTCGTTTCTACGTTCAGGCTAATGGTGGTATTGCTAATTATTCTACAAACGATTCTAATCTTTCAGATGAAAGAGTAAAAACTAACATAGAACTTTCAGGTAACTACTTAGAAAAAATTTGCAACATACCTGTTAAATTATTTAACTATAAAGATGAACCAGAAGATAAAGAAAGAAGTTTAGGAGTTATTGCTCAAGACGTAGAAGCTGTCGCACCTGAATTAGTTAATAATGAAGGATTTGGCGAAACACCTGAAGATGGCGTACCTTTGAAAACAGTTTATACAACAGACATGATGTATGCACTAATGAAAGCAATGCAAGAACAACAAGTCATAATAGACGACTTAAAGGCAAGAATAGAAACACTAGAGGGATAATATGGCACTAACAAAAATTTCAAGAAGTTTATTAGACACAGGAGTTTCTGATAGCTCTGATGCTACAGCTATTACGATTGATAGTTCTGAAAATGTTGGAATTGGTACTACAAGTCCAGTAGCAAAATTACAAATACAAACACAAACTAATGGTAATGCAGCATTTCAAAACTCAACGTCTGCTACTGGTGGTGTAAAAATAAACTGTTTTAATGATGCAGCAAACGCTAGTTCACCTTTTGAATTAGACGGCTCTACTTTACAATTTAATATTGCTGCAAGTGAAAAAATGAGGATTGATTCGTCTGGAAATCTTGGTATTGGAACTACA
>VTLG01011801.1_pt1 | contig 13727 bp, 21 predicted proteins | sample 4694571 | NCBI WGS metagenome assembly VTLG01 (sample SAMN12604809, study PRJNA352737) | marine metagenome | biome: ENVO:00000447; feature: ENVO:00000209|ENVO:00000569|ENVO:01000036; material: ENVO:00002151; isolation source: viral sequences binned using virsorter ...
CTCTAGCCCATAGAGTAGCCAACAAAGACCCCCTTGCCAATGTTGCATTTTTTTCATACGCTCTAATTCGACTAAGCATCTCTGGTTTAGTGATTGCCCCTAATTCGTGCATCTCCTCAATAATTTTAATCCCTATATCAAGATGACCCATTGGGTCTATATTGGCTTTATTGGCAAAGTCTCTTTCATTATCAGCCAACTGGACTTTCATCCCTGTAATAGTTTCTTTAAATTCTAAATGGTTATATTTGATATCAAAGTCAGCACCAATCTTTCTAGCCCCTAGCTCTAAACCCTGTGCCCATGCCTTCTGTTCAAATGTATTCCACTCCTTACTGCCTACAGTATTGTTAAGTTTTGCGATACCTGCTTTATAGGAATCACGAACAACACCCTTGTCATGCGATGTATGGGCTTGAGCAAATTCTTTTTGTTTGTCTGTTTGAAAACGACTATATTCCCCTTCAATACGAAGTTGCTCTTTTTTGTCTTTTAACTTTTCATTATTATTGTAAATCTCTGCACCAACCACAGCCATGCTCATCAACTCACTCGTAGCTTCTGATCTTGCACGGACTGCTGCATCCAAGTCCTGACCACTAAGCATGGCTAACTTGCCTCTGGGAACCTTTGTGTTTATTTGACCTGCACCGCCTGCAAACACACGCTCCTGTACATTTCTTCTCGTATCAATCTTTAATGGTGAACCTATATCAGCCATTATAAACCTGAACCTCCCATAAATGCCGAACCAGACGAATAATTCATACTCAGTATATTATTACCACCTGCATCCGCAATAGAGGTTGCACCTCCTCCACCGCCACCAAATAGACTACCTAAGTCTCCACCATAAGCTCCTGCGGCAGAACTGACTCCACTAGCAATACCACTCACAAGTGCTGAAGTAGCTTGTTGCTGTGCTGTGTAGGATTTTAATGCGTTACTATAATAATTAATATTACCTTCATTGATAATATTAGCTCGTTGTATATCAGATGCGTATTGCTGCATATAAGCAGTCTGCATAATATTGTTGTACTTAACCTTACCTTCGTATTCAGTCATTTTTGATGCTTGATTTACTCTATTGAGAGCCTGTAGTCCTTTTTGTTCTATATTAGCCAAGTTCATAGCTGCCGCATGAGCATCAGCCATTGCTACAACCGCAGGACTACCTGCCATTGTCACACCAGATGTACCCCACTTAGCTCTTTTCTCTGCTGTGAAAATATTGTATTGTCGTTCTGCGACAAACATATCAAACTCATTCTGATCGTCAACCTCTTCTGCTTGCCTTGATAAAAGAAACGCATTATAAGCATATTGTTCTGCAACATCACTAGCGTTACGTTCTGTAATAACTCTCTCTATATGCCCTGCATCAGCCTCCATCTGGGCATTAAGCTGAGTAATCTGTTGGTTATACAGAGCAGTAGCCTGTGAAGCCTTAGAACTGGCTTGACCTGCCTTGTAGCCTGAAACACCCTTGGCGACTCCTGCCGCCAACATTATCGAAGCGGTAACTGGTTCAGCCATTACTTATCCTCCCATATAGCATACATACAGTTATCGAGGTTGCCACCGCAGTAGTTATGGAGTGTACCTTCGTATTTGAAGCCTAAATGCTTGGTGAACCGATGCAACATATCGTAATCCTTTAATACTTGTGCCTGTACTCGTTTTAATTTATACTTTTCCCTAAAGTACTTCAAGTAGAACTTTACAATCTTCATATAGGAAAAACGCTGAGAAGGTATGATTGGAGAACCTATAACCCATACTTCGCCTACGTGTTTCCAGAGTATATTCAAACCTCCTATAGCAAATAACTTACCATCTATATATCCTGTATAGGCTTCTACAGCCTCTTTTCCTATTGCTCTTGCCCATTCTGTATCCGATAATTGTACTGCTTCCTTTATGCCCTCTTCGTGTGGTCTGACAATAAGTTGTTTAAAGTGGGCTAGTTCATAATGTACAATATCAATTTTACCTACATTACTAAGCGGTACTTCGTTATCCGCTAACATTGAGTTAGTCGTTAACATTGAGTTCGCCTGTCAGAGAAATAAGTGTCATTCCAAGCGGTTGTTCCTGTTTAATAGTTATTGATGAGTCAGCCTCTTTCCATCCTAGATTCGTTATATCATGTTGCCCTGTAAATACTGGTGGGGCAGAATCCATAGGATCACCGCCTGTCCTGAACACAAGTTGAGTATCGTTAACTGATATTCCAAGCGTTTGATATAAATTCAGTATTATACGGTTCCAACTTTTTTTCTTACCGAAAGAAGAGCCGTCCTGCTGTGGTACTTCTGGAGGTAGTGTAACAATTTCAGTTGTATATCCTATACCTATATAAGCCTCAGTCACCGTTTCCGATATACTTACAGAACCGCTAGACACTATTTTATTGGCATATACAGCAGAATCTCCTACAATTTGTACATTCTGACCTTCTAAATGATCCAATCCAGAGAAGGAACTGGTTGCCGATCCAGAGTAGGACAACCCAGAATCCGCATAAATTGCTTGATCTAAATATTCTATATATCTTACAGTAGAACCGTTAACTGTACGCTTCACACTAATCCATAGTTCATCTGCTTTACCATCTGCAGAAGGAATGACCGCAACACTTTCAACGATTGCATCCGCTTGATTGGTAATAGCCAACCGTGTACTGTCTGAAGTAGTAATCGACAACCTGCCATTACCAACAGACTGATCTGTTACGGTAATTACATTAGCCGCAGGATTTGGGGCAGTCAAATTAGATAAAGCATTAATTCCTAATACACCACCAGTACCCACCGCTATATTATCTGCTACATCATTATTGGTACGGCTACCCCCTACAGAAAACTTTAATGCAGTTGTAGGATCATCATTCGTTGCCGTCATGGTTGAAACTACACCATCTGATCTTGTAATCGTAATAGTCGAACCTACCGCAATATTAGCTGCGTCAGTAACCGTAATAGTAGCCTCGCCAAAGTATCCACCTACAGGATGCTGATGCCAAGCCACTACCTGCTGATCTCTTTGGTATGTTAAACCAATCAGTACACCATCCTCACGTACCGCCCAGACAATAGAATCAGGTTCTTGCTGATATGCCATATGGGTAATGCCGTCACCTGTAATATCTTCTGCTAAAATAGTTAAATCTGGAGCAACAAAACCTTCTACGTTCAGATCAAAGATCATCTGACGCAATTTTTTGGAAGCCCTCTGATTAAAAATAACAGCACGACCTGATGTAATAGGTGTAACCCTGCTAGACCCATACTTTGTTTCCTGTACAACTCTTACATTAGAGGGAGTTACAGGGTTGCCGTTGCCATGCAGTTTGAATTCCCCTCCTACCGTACCAATCAGTAACACATCTGATGCTTTGAGCCAGTAGATTACATTCACATCATCTGTTGCTAAAGTGAACTCAATAGATTCATCGTCCAACCCTGTACCCTGATCCATATTCAAAAAATCACCAGACTTACTAGCCCAAATCGTCTGGGGATTGTTGTTTGATCCTGCCCAGTATAGTCTTTCTTCAAAGAAGGTTACGCTTCGTGGGTAATCTCCTGTACCTGCTACAAAATTAGAAGGTTTATTAGTGAAGGTTACGGTAGCTAGTGTCCAAGAGGTGTGACTAGAACGTGTCAGCTTTCTTGGAGCGTGGTTGGGATGGCTGATATATAGAGTATCTGCTGATTGTGCGAAGTTGATATCAAATAATTCTGCGGTCAGGTAAGGTGTAGCCACCTCTACTGCAGACCCACCAGACTGTATTTGTCCGTTGTCTTTATAAAATCTTACATATAGATTGCCAAACTCTATAATATAGGCTTGGGTCACACTAAACTCAAATCTGACTAGACGTACTTTAGCTGAATGAGTTTTTACTCCTGCAACGTAATGGAAACCTCCTCTACGCACAACTCCACCATGAGGCAAACTGTAAGCATTCTTCTGGGTCTTTAACCCATTATTATACTTATTAATATCAACACGACCATGCAGTCTTGGTGATAGTTGCCCTGCCGTAAAATTTGTTTGTATCGGAAAGTATTTGTTAGTTGCCATTAACGAAGCCTTAAATCAGAGAGAGTGCCTGTGTCTATAGTTTCTGGCGTTCCTTCCTGAGAATCTATAGTCCTCGCTTCTCTGACTACAGCTTCATACATGGTTCCCATTTGTCCCATTACAGTATGAGAACGCATTATAGGGAACGCTAGTTTCCAAGCCATCCTAAAAACTAACGCTTGGTAAAGCAAAGCATCAAATTGGGTTGTATCGTCTAATCTCTTGATATATGTAATATCAACGGTTGATTCTTCTGTGAATAATTCCCTGCCCTGTATCTCGTGGTCTAATTTAATATCCCCAGTAACCGTCCTGACATCCAGTACCCTTAAACAATAAGGATCAGTTGGCAGGGTAAATTTATACTCCCAATCTATAATAGGTGTAGTTGCTAGTGATGCAATATTAGCGGTAGTTATCGCACAATTCCATCTATGACTGCGTAACACCGCATCTCTTTCGCTAGGGAAAAAACGATTCACCAGTACAGCATTAGAATCATTGTCCGTAAAACTTGTAATCGTATTCGCACCCAGTAACAAGAGTGCTTCGTTTGCTAAGTCTACTTTTGATGCCATATCAGTATGTCCAGATTACAGGATGTGTTTTCATAAGATCATTATCTACATGAATAAAAGTTTTAGCGATACCGATTCTTTGAAAATGCTTGATAAAAGAAGTCAGTAATTTATGTCTCAATACTCCGTCTTCGCAGGCTATATCGACTGCCTTACCCCATTGATGACTGCTATTCTCAGCACCGCCTACCGCCTTATTCCATGTTTTACATCTTAAACCTGACGTACAAATCATCGGGGTATCTACTTCATCCCTTACCTGCTGTAGTGTCTTGATTAAATCAGTATCAATATCCGACAAACCACAACCACACTTACACTTAAACTCTTTAGAGTGGAAATTTTTTGTGATCTGTATGTTCACTTATTTTTTATACTTTGGTTTCTTGTTAGTAATTTTTTGCTGTGTTCTTTTAGCGTACTTTTTTGCAGCCGTCCTACCCTTGGCTGTGTACTTAAAATGTTTAGTACCTACTTTCGGCATAACAAACTCCTAGTAAAGTAAGGCGGTGACTCTCCAAGTGCCCTTAAAAGAGCCACCACCAAACCATTAGTTCGGATCAGCGTACATTATATGAAAATCAAATGTATCACCTGACACCGATGTTCCTGCTCCCAAAGAGAGAGTTAGAACCATTTCACCAGTTGTCACATAACCAGTATCGTGCGTTGTACTTTCATGGAAATGTGTAACAGTACGTGCAGAATCAGCAGCGATCACGGTACAAAAAGCATCGTCATCAACCGCAACTGCCGCACCTGTACTCTGGGTCGTATGTGCTGCATAACCAACATCTACCGTAGCCGATGATTCTAAATCACTAATAATCACAAACGACTGCGGTAAAATGCGTACACCAGAAGGTATGGTCATAATCGACACCATATCTGAAGCAGAAAGAGCTTGACCAGTAAAACGTGCATACCGATAAGTCACTCCACTCCAAGAAGTAGGTGCGTTTTTTTCACCTGTACCTGCCGTAGCGGTGGTGTACTCTGTACTTTTATAATCAGCCATTTTACACCTCCTTTACGAATCAGTACAGGCAATCTCTACGACCTTTTCATCTTCGATGCGAACCGCACCAAGACACATCTGGGCATAGACCTGTGTACTATAGTTTTTATCTGAACGCTCAGAAATTTCTGTCTTTACGTCCATTCCCATGCTCATGCCGATTCCTTCAGGAATCCATGCTAAGCATAGCGTATCTCCGCTACTATCTACTGCTAAACGCTCTGAACGGTGGAATTTGAAACCCATAAAGGTATCAATTTCACCTGCTACCAGAGCTTTCACCGTATTGTAATCCGAACTTTGAATTACGGTGTCTCCTAAGAGATCGTAAAACTGGTTGCTCTTCATAACAATATGGCGTGGTAAATCAGGATCAACATCAGAAGCATCCAAAATTTTCTTAGCTTGGCGTAGCTTCGTGACGTTCATATCCGTTGTACCTGATACAGCAATCTTTTGAGCAGCAGGCAAGGCTACATTAGAGGACGCATCGTCCTCATCAATACTAACAGCATTGCCAGACATAGCAGCGATGATGATATCATCCATCTGCCTTCCCATTGCCCATACCCCTGCCTTCATGTAGTCAGAAGAAGGATCAGCTAACATTCGGACTTTATCTGCTTTGTCGATTAGATCAGCCCAATTATAGTCATCCATACTCACACGCCTACGTGAATGTGGGGTAGAAATCAACGGAGTATCGGAATGCCGACTCGTAATTTTTTGAGCCGATGTACTCCCGATTCTGTCAAAATGGTCGTACTTACCGACTATATCCGTGTTCACACGCACATAGTCACGTAAACGTGACCCCTTTTGCTGTACCAAGTGAATAAAAGTGTCCCTAAACTTCTGGACAAACGCTTTATTGACTTCAGTACTCATAATACACCTCTTATAAAAAGAGATTAAAAGGAAGAGTTATCTGTACCATACAGGCTCTTATTTGCGTGAAGGCTTAGTTGTCCTTTTCGGGGCTAGTTTCTTCACAAGTTTTGGCTTTACAACCTCAACAGGGATTCTTTTCGCTACTGGACATACACCATAAAATGTAGCCGCTGACGTTTGAGTCCCATAATGAGTGCAAAACCCAAATCTGTCTGGCGTGGTTTTACCTTCGATACGTCTATCTTTAACGGTAAAATTTTCACAATCAGCACAGAAAATGTTTTCGTTTTGGACGCTCATTCATCCTCCTGATATACTAGATCATATAAACGATCTCTATACTCTATCGCCTCCTGATGTTTAATATTTTTGGGATCAAATAATGCTTCGTGAAACTTGTGTCCCTTGTCTTTCATCATAGCATCAATTTCAATTTTAGCTGAATCTGAATCTATAGAGCCAGAGTGTTTACCACTTCCTCCCATGTCAGGATCACTAAAGGATTTACCAATCTTATGTAGAAACCTTACCATCGCTACATTATTTGAAACCCCTGTCTCCTCTACAAACTTCTTCAGATCATCATCAGCAAACCTGTTAAAAGCTCGTCTTGAAATAGCTAGGTTCTTTTCATAATCTTTAGCACCCCACTCTTTCTTGAGTGCGGTTTCAGCGTTAACCTTTGCCTGTTGCATAGAAGCCGTAGAGTTAATATCAGACTCTTCATTCATTTGAGAATAAAAATCAATCGCTTCTTGAGCTTGCTTGTTGGTCAATCCAGACTTAAAAGCCCTGTCCAGAAAATCACCGTACAACTTCTCATCATAGGGTGTACCTGCCCCTCCATCAGAAGGTACATTGATTTCATATTTATCAGGAGACTCTGGTCTACCCAACTTTGTATAAAAAGTATTCAACTCCTCTTCACTTGACTCATCTGTTGGAATCTTGTCCCTAGAACCCACCATCTTCTGCAGTTCCAGATACGAATTACTCAACGACCCAACATCCTTAAATTTGGATAAAGTGTCGTTCTCTCTCAACTCTTCTGACAAATATTGAGTCTGCCAAGTTGCTTCTGTTTCTTCTGCTACTGGTTCTTCTGTTTGAATGAGATTATCGTTTGTCACGGTCTCTTCAGCCATTGTACGCCTCCTTCAGTTGGTTACAGGCTATTTCAGCCTTATCAAAATACTCTTGCTTGGTCATCGTCTTACTGTGTACTTCATTAAACATTTTTTTGGTATCACATAAAAAGGGTCTCTTGTCATAAATAGAACACTTGTTATCTTCTGTAAGGTCGGGACAACCAAGTGCTTTACAACACGCTCCACATTCATCACAAGGAAAATTCCAATCACCCACTTTCACTCCAATTTTGTTTTTTTGGTTTTACCGCCTTGTAAGCTCGTATTTGCTCTTTTAATCCGATGACAAGCCCACGTCCACCTTCGTTGAAATAAGTCGAATATGGGTCATCTGGGACGGCTGAAACTTGATTCTGATACATATCCTCCAAAAACTTTAAAACTTTTTCGCCATAAACCCCAGAAAAGGTTTTAACGATTGCCTCCTGTATTTCTTCCAGTTCTTTATTGTACTGGGAACGCATCTGCACCTCCTAGTGCTTTAACCATTGGAGCTACCTTACCTGCACCTTCAGCTACAGTAGAGGCTTGCTCAAGTTGTTGTTGCATCTCCATCTGTTCCTGTCTTTGCTGTCTTAACTGCATTACTTCTTCTTCAGAACGCATCACTTCAGACGGCACAGCCATTCTTTCACCAATAATCTGCAACGCCTGATCGACATCAATATTATCAAGTACTTCAGGCGAAAACGATGCCATATTGGAAGCAACGCCAAGCCATCTTTGGATACTTGTAACGTCTTGTATTTTTTGGTTCTTCGCCAACTGCCCAACATACGACACCTCTATTTCATCTAGTTGTGCTAACATAGGGGGAGGTGGTGGTAACACACCTGCCCTGTTAAGTAAGCCAAAACTACGCAGTATTAATGGTGTTAAAACTTCACTCTCAAACCTAGCTACAGTCGGTCCAAGTAGCTTCTGTATCTGTTCTCTTACAGTAGCCACTTCTTCTGCGGTCATATTAAGTTTTTCTGGCAATACCAGTTGATCTGCTAAGAATATACCCCTGATAGATTTCTTCAGCTCGTCTGCTTTAAGGGAAGAAAGATCAAAACGTCCTTCAAATCTGAGGAATTTGAATCTCTCAGGTTCTCTGGAATAGTTAATAGCGGAAGGAGTCATACGGAAAGTACCGATAATGCCCTGATCTGGTGCTATTAAAGGTGGATGTACAGCCGTTGCCAATCCCTTGAGTTCTAATTCACGTATCTTGTTGAGTGTTTTAATGTCAGGCATGGCAATATCGGCAGGACTTCTGCCCCACAATTCGCCTGATGCCTTCTCAAACCTGCCGATAACATACGGTAGCTCTTCAAAACCACTCTCCCTGCAAACCGTTTGAGAATCTAAATGAATATCCAATGAAGCGTACTTCTTGTCCATGACATCCTGAGAGCCGTACTTGAATTCCTCTCTAGGAACCAATATTCTTACAAATGTAAACTTTTCATCTGGCTTACTCTTTACCGCCTGCTTTACCTTATCTGGTAATTTACGCTGACCAAACATCTGTTTGGCTTGTCTTGCCGTATAAATGTATTCCCAGAATACAGTATCAGGCTGTCCTCTCTTATCTTCGGCAAATACAAACTGCCCAGTTGGTATAGAAGTGAATACCAGACCTCCAAAGTCATTTTTGTACAGGTCGTTCTCTTCCAAGAGAAGATTAATAGTGCCAAATGAAGTAAAATCTAAAAAGGCTTCACCGATTGAAGTGTAGAAATTGCTTTCGTGAAAAGCAAAAAACATTTTCTGCGTTACATCGTGAAACCAACGCTTGACTGCTTGATCTTTATTGAGTATAGAGGCTTGATGCCCAGATGGGATAGACAAACCAAACCATACAACGGATTGAGGGACTAACGCATTCTGCATAGACATCGCCATCAATCTGCTTGCCTCTGGTGCTGAAGAGTCAAACATCTTATTGGTATGCCGTTCACCGCTTATATGATGTGAGCTATCGACTTGCTGTTTACGTGGTCTTATATAATCCCTGACATCACGAAAGAAAGGTTCCCATAGAATCCGATCCTGTTTGAGCGTTTCATAACGCCTTACCAAGTCTTTAACGTAAGACATATTATGCTCCTAAGAGTTGTTTTTTCTCTGTTCCTGACGTACCCAGTAAACCGCTAGTATCAACAGGTTTGTCTGTACGCCTACCCAGTTTAATTTTACCCTCTTTCAAGGTTGGGACTGCGGTACGGTTCTTAAAATACTTTGCTGTGTCTGCCTTGATACCCTTAAGCGTTATAGACTTATCAGACTGATACCCATATAACTGATGGCTCGGTGTCTTGCCGGGACTCATTGCGTTAAAGAACGACCCAGTAGCAGACCTCATTCTTTCAGTTTCTGGGTTGTCGTACATATAGTCTATATAATCCGCAATACCCTCAACCCTGAACTGTTCGTCACGTATTCCCTGTAGTCTCTGACGTTCTTGTTCCTGCTGTCTGCGGATTGCTCCGTAGTCTACTTGAGGTGCAGACCCACCTTTAAAATCTACGTTCCTGAAAAGTCGTTTAGAGAACGCATTGAATTCTTCATCATAAAATTTTTGCATAGTGTATTACTCCGATAAGAGTCCCTTATGAGTTTTTGTACCAACCACCTTTTTATTATAGAATAAACTTGGTGCATTAAGGTTCTCTTCTTCTACAGCACCCAATCCTAATGCTCCACCCTCGTTCATAATTGTGTTTTCTCTGGTATCCGTAGAAGCCAATCTCTGCATCCGTCTACGTTTTTCATCGTCTAATTTTGCCTGTGTAACTGCCTCTGGTTCTGGTAGTGGAGTCTTTGGTGGTAAGTAAGCAGACTCTTTAGGTGGATCGACTACCATTGGTGCAGGCATAGCAGGCATTGAACCTTTGCCACCCATATCTATCTCCTATTGAAAAACATCATATCCTGCTACTGCCTTTTCCTGTAATGGTGTAGCATCTAAAAATCCCGCTTCAAAGCCTAGTGTACCAGTAGCCAACGCATCAAAACCATGAGATGCCCAGTTATGCAACGGTCTATTCTTGTAACAACCGTTCTTGTCATCCCATTCTTTACGATAATTCTTTAAACAAGTCAAGCCCCTACTGCATTTGTTCTCATCAAAATAGAGTTGAGGAAAAACATTCCTCACACTTTCTATCTTATCCATCACATCATTGGGTCTCGGTACTGTATGAAATATCAACCCCTGTTCTCTGGCAAACTCCTTACGTGTTTTACCAATCGTAAAATCCCGCACTTCAATATCATGGGGTGCAAGATGTTTGCCGTAAATATAATCTCTCTGCTTTAGCAGATTAACATAATGTGTCAAGCCTTCATCAGCGTTTTCGTAATAATCAATAAATCTTACGCAATCCTGATGCAGTTGGAAAAACCAAATACAAGTAGTGTCATTAATACCCAAGTCCCAACACGTATGAACTGGCAACCTGCGTATATACGGTATAGTATCAACTCGATTGTCCTTGTAAGCATTCTGTAGATGTCTGGCTAAGTAAGCTCCTTCTATACTTTGCTCAAACGCTTCTTTTGCCGTTGTTGGGTATTCCCTCTTGACATCTTCACCCAATTCTGCATTCTTTTTAGCATACCAAGCCTTTTGTGCGTTTGTAAACTTTATTTTAAGCAGTTCCTCCTGTTTTTTAAAGTAACTCTCGATATCTGGAGGAACCTGTGCCGTTGTCTCTAGTGAATAAGCCTTTTCCTTAAACCAAGGGAAGAAAAAGAACCTGTAGTCCATCGTTGTCAGTTCTTTTCGTGATAAAGTATCCAGTTCAGAGTCCCTGCACTTCACAAAGAAGTCACCTTCGTTCCCCATAGCGGTAGATTCAATAGCTAACAGGGCATCTCTGGGTAAAGTTTCAATACTGCCTGTACGAACCTCTCTCGCCTTCTCTGGTTCTTTCGCACAAATCTTGCCGTACTCCGTAATCAGCAGTTGAGAGAGTGTACCAGACCGCATAGACGTAGAAACACGAAAAGCAGAGCCGTTACTGAAGATCAGACGCTTTCCTTGTTCGCTTTCAAGCTGTATTGTACTGTGTATGAGGTCTTTTAAGGCAGGTATGTCTTTCGCTACGTTGTCAAAAACGTCTTTGACTTTCGTTCTGAAGATTTCTTCCGCATTCTCCCTAGTATCAGCAATAATACCTGCTTCTCTATTAGGGTTAAACAGGCAATCATCCAAAAACAAGACGGAAAAGAAGGTCGTAACCCCAAGTTGTCTTGCTTTTAAGACAATAACCCTGTTCCAAATATTGTTATAGAGTTCAGTCTGTGCCCAGTTCAGCCGAAAAGGTATCAGGCTACTGCCTTCTTTGGGACGAATATGGTAAAGGTTGTTGAGTCTCCATGTACGGCTCTTAATTAGTCGTACTAGGTTCTCTTGTTTTTTGGGTTCCGTTGCTTTTTTTGTAGTCAAATCCAGATTTCCTCTCTTCAATCTGCAACATAGCTTCGGCAATAGGGTTCATAGCATTTGCCACACTATGACTCTCAACATGAATTTGTTTGACTTCTGGGTAGACTAACCGCATCACCTTTAACGCAATATCCGCACGTACCTTTGGTGGGGTTTCTTCATCTCTAAACAAATGAATGACCTCTACCAGAGGATCAAAGTTTAATTTATGCAGTACCTCTCCAACCAACTTGTTTCTATTAAGTGAGTTCTTCGGTCTGCCAGGACCTCCTGTACCGCCCTTACTGAACATTGGTACTGGGTTCACTTCTTTATCACTTTGTAGCTTGTCGGTCATACATTTCCCAATCATTAGGTGGTTTACGGTAAAGCATTGGCAAAACACGGATGACATACCGTACATTGCCACTCATCAAATACACTTCACCCTGTATAATTTTAACCGCATTGCATTCTGCAACTGGGTACTGAGCTAAAATAGGGAACGAATACATTGTTCCATCCAAAAATGTTGCCACAATACCTAGAGAATAATGCAATTCCCACTCTACCATCTCGGTAAACTGAGGCTCTTCTGGCGTTTTGTGTATGGACTCTGCATTTACTGGAGGAGAGGAAATTAAAACCCATACCACCAGAAGAACCCTGAGTAATCTCACTACTTTGTTCTATCCATCCCCATCTTCCACGTAGTTGCACCGCCAATACCTACCATACCCCACGCTTCAGAAGAGAATTGATGATAACCAAACATCTGGCACAGCATCATTCCCATACCCAGACCCATAATACAGTAGGTCTTGTGTCCTGCCATTGTGCTGTCGATCAAACTAACTATAGTTTTAACCATTGTGTCCTCATAAAGTTTAATTAGAGTTACATTCCTGCAATCGTTTTACCATATCGTTCTCAAATAACAACCTTTCTTCCATCCAAGCAGGTGATACAGAGTAACGACCATTATCAAGCAGTTGCATTTCACCTTCTTTCAGAAGAATGACCTTTCCTCCGCAGGCGTTTAAAGATATCAGCCATAGCATTAATATCATTGTCAGCCAAAGCCTTCTGTATATCGTCCTCATTCTGTTTCCACTCTCTCTCCCTGCGTGTTTTAAACCTTCTACTGACGGTTTCACGTACAAACCCCAAGGCTTCTCCAATAAGACCCCACATGACGGCTCCAATTTATAAGGACAACTGCTATTCTGACTCTTCCTGCTTCTCTTTCTTAGTAATGTAAACAATGTAGTCAGGTTCATTGTCCTTCTCCTTAAAAGAATTCGACATTACCAGTAACTTTGTACCATAAGTAAACGAACCACTAAAGTACTTATTACCATTCTTGTCCTTACCCTCCCAAAGACCTCCGATTTTAATTAATTCACCCATCACTACTTTCCTCCATAATAGTTGGTACACTCTTTCTAGGACGACCTACTGGTCTCTTAGGCGGTGGTGCGTTAACCGCATACTTGAATCCCTGTTTTTCTTCCGTAGCCCACTTCTCAAGACCCAGATCATTGAATTCTGGAAGATATTTCTCATTCCATACCAACATCATC
>VTLG01012514.1_pt1 | contig 13727 bp, 6 predicted proteins | sample 4694571 | NCBI WGS metagenome assembly VTLG01 (sample SAMN12604809, study PRJNA352737) | marine metagenome | biome: ENVO:00000447; feature: ENVO:00000209|ENVO:00000569|ENVO:01000036; material: ENVO:00002151; isolation source: viral sequences binned using virsorter ...
TAACATTTAAATCTGCAATATGTGCTGTATCTATACTTCCGTCAGTGTAATGTTCTGAGTCAATAGCATCGTCCGCTATCTTAGCTCCAGTCACAGCATCATCTGCTATTTTAACTGTAGTTACTGCACCACTTGCAATCTTAGCTGCAGTAACTGTACCGTCTCCGGGAGTTGTAATAGTTAAAGCAGATCCAAATTGAACAATAAAGACAGAATCTCCACTAGCTAAATTAGCACCAAAGATAATAGTATTAGCATCGACTAACGCAAAGCCTTCTGCCGGAGCAGATGTGCCTGTATTAGCTTTTTGTACTACACCATTGATACTTACAAGTAACTGAGCTGCACTTGTTATACTAGCAGAAGAACCTGAGTTACTGCTTTCACGTAAATCATATGTAGCTATACTACCATTAAGTGTAGGTGCTCCACTTCCACCAGCTGGACATAAGAATAAGTATTTAAAGTCTCCAGTAGATGTTACTTCTTTCCAAGCTGAAGTTGAAGAGTCATAGACCTTCATCTTATCAGCATTAGTATCGTAACATAGATCACCTTCATCATTATTAGATCCGGGTTCTCCAGCATTTACACGATAACGAGCATTAAAATCATTAATATCATCAGAAAGTTGTTTAACATCAGTCTCAGCTGCTAATAGTTTATGGTAATTATATGTGTTACTAGATCCAGTAGATGAAACCATTAGACCTACACCAGAGGCTAAAGTTTCACTATATAAGCTAGATGGGAAATTATTAATTGTTACGTTATCAGATCCATTGCCTGCCGTCCTTGCAGTAGTAGATACACCACTACCATTAACAACTATACCAGCAGCGTCTGAAATACTAATTACAACACCTGAACTAGGTTGAGATGTTGGAAAGTTATCTTCATCTGCTATAACTTCTAATCCACCAATAGGTGCAATCTGTGCTGCAACATAATCTACAACAGCTCCAGAGGTTGGAAGTTGGGTATCGCTATTAGATATAGATGTCTGTTTTAGATCACTAGCTAACTTGGCTAGTGTTACGTTAGAGTCTGCTATTTTAACAGTAGTTACGTTAGCATCTGTAATCTTAGAAGTTGTTACAGAGTTAGAAGCAAGCTTTGCATCTGTAACTTGAGTCCCACCAATATGAGCTGTGTCAATAGATCCGTCTACGTAATGTTCAGAATCTATACTGTCATCAGCTATCTTTGCGTTTGTTACTGCATCAGCACCCAGAGCTGTAGTATCTACCGACCCTGCTGCATAATGTTCAGCATCAATAGAATCAGCTGCTAGATGTTCAGAATCTACAGCGTCATCTGCTATTTTAGCTCCAGTAATTGCGTCTGCTGCTATCTTAGCTGTAGTTACATTTAAGTCTGTAATCTTAACAGTTGTAACTGCATCAGATGCAAGCTTTGCTGTAGTTACCTGAGAGTCTGCAATGTGAGCAGTATCAATGCTACCATCAACATAATGCTCAGAATTGATTGAATCATCGGATATATTATCTCCATCTACTGCATCGTTAGCTAATTTTACATGTGTAACTTGACCATCAGCTATATGAGCTGTGTCGATGCTACCATCTACATAATGTTCACTATTAATTGAATCATCAGCAATCTTAGCTCCAGTTATAGCATCAGCTGCAATCTTGGCTGTAGTAATTTGACTATCAGCTATGTGTGCAGTATCTATAGAACCATCAACATAGTGTTCTGAGTTGATCTGATCATCTGCAATCTTTGCACCTGTTATAGCATCTGCTGCTATGTCAGCTGTAGCTATTGTACCATCAACTATCTTAGCACTTGTAATAATACTGTCTTTTAAGTCAGATGCTATTACTGTCTGATTCTGTTCTTCTTGTGCAGCATATAATATCTGCGTCATGTTGTTGTTAAGGTCTCCTGCCTTAACAGAAGAGCCAGCAACAAATGTAGCTTTTGCTGCATCTACGTCTGTATCTCGAAAGATACGTATAGCTGCTGGACTTGCTGGTATATTACCAGAGGTAAATACAACATTACCTCCACCAGTTGTTGTGTAGCTGGTTATATTATAGTGGTTGCCGGATGTCTTTATTACACCGTCGACATCAACTTTAATATCAGCTTCCTTTATAGAGGGAAATGAAAACGACTTCGTAGCGTTTCCATCTCCTGTATAATCTACGAAAGTTGTCGCCATTATTTATACATATTTATAAGGTTGTATGTTTGGGAGGATTTGAATTGTTGTGATTGCTTCTTAGCTCTCTGCTCTTCGATAATATTGTATATATCCTCTCTATATTTAATAGAGTTCCAAGCTGCTATTCGTGTACGTTTAAATAATCTGTCAATTACTATATTATGGTAGTAATCTCTTGCATTAAACTGACCTCTATTGCCTGCTCGTATATCAGCTCTCATCTGTTGCATAGATGCTATAATTCTAGGATCTTTAGATAACTTTTCTAAATCTCTTTCTAAATTAAATTTACCTATAGCTTCTTGAAATTGAGATCTTATACGAGGATCATCGGTTAAGTTAGTACCATCAGGTGCGTAGAATGTAGACATCCTTAAATCATAACCACTTTCAAACAAAAATGTTCTGCCATCAGTAGATTCTAGATTTAGACTTATAGGACTAATCGCATTGAATGCACGAGTCATAAAGTCGTAATCTTTTAGTGGTTTACCATTCAGCATATCATACTTATATGGTAACTCATTTACACCGGGTAAATTCTCGGAAGCTAAGTTACGGTTACGCCATGATTGGAATACACCAGAGTTTATTTCACGCATATGAGGGGTAATAAGTTTACCTAGTTCATTACGTGCGCCAGCTAAAGGTACAGTATTATTCATTATACTAGCACCAATCCGTTCTACTTGTCCGGGTCTACCAGCTGCTAAATCAACAAGTTGTTGGATACCAGCTAAATAAGACTTACCAGATACAGCTTGTGCTATAACTAATGATATCTTCTGTAGTTCTTTCTCAGTCCACTCTTCACCCATCAAAATACTAGCATCACCTATATCAGCAACAGTAGATAATATAAGACCAAAAGGTTCTATAGAATCATATCCTACACGTACTCCACCTACCTCGATAGTTCTTGGTAAGTATCCCCCGTCTATCCAACCTTGACGTTGTTGTCTGTCAGCCGGACCATTTCCATATAATCTTCCATTCATCCAAGCATTAATAGCCATGAATGTAACAGCAGTACCTATTGCAAATCGACCTGTTTGTAAAGCCTTAGCGTTTTGTAGTTCTTCTAAAGTATTAATACCATATTTTTTAACAGTCGCTAGATTGCTAGGATCAGCAAACGCTATGTCGTTAAACTCTTTAACTAAAAAGTTAAATCCGGGTGTATGTTTACCTGTTAATGCAAGTCCATTTACACCAGTTCTAGCAAATAGAAAGAAAGGTCTAACGTATGGGTTAGATGTCATAACGTCATTAAGACCTTTGGCAAAACCTGTAAGATCTTGTGTTAATGTAACTTCTTTACGTGCAAATATAGTTGCTTCATCTTTTATGTTACCATTTGCATCAAAGATCTCTGAATAGAAATCATCTTGATAGGCTCTCATGATCTCTGGAGTTAACTTAGGTATCGCTACACCTTCACCTTGTAGTGTCAGTACATTACGCATAGCTTTTTCTCTCATCTTAGCTCTGCCAAGTAAGAATGTAAAAGCATCATCGGTAGCTGCCATTAACTTTGTAGAGTATGTAAAAAGATTGCTATTATTTACACCACGTATCATATTAGCAAAAGCAAATAATGCTCTATCTTCTGGGCTAGCTCGTCCAGTGTCTTCATAATATTTTCTAACAAGTTCCCAATTATAGTCACCTTTAGTAAATTCAGTATATCTAGTCTTTACAGTAGATATATCACCAGACCAATAGGAATTAAGTCTAGTAAAGAATAAGTCAAACGCTTCTGGTACGGCTTCTAGCATACCATTCATAGCTGCGAGACTACCACGTATGGTAGCAGAGTCTCCTGTAAAAGGATATCTCATGGTTGCACCTAAGAATGTTGATAAAGGACGTAAGAATGTTGCACTACCTGTACCTAATAAAGCTCGCATTGGTGTTTTAGGTCCGCTTAATATACTGTGGCTCATCATTTCCTGTAAGCTACGTATTAAAGCACCTGTACGATCTGGTCCTTCTCCTCCTATTTGACCACCTTTAAGGATAGTCTTTGCCCAGTTATCAAAATCTTCTACTGAGTTGACATGCTTCATCATAGAGAATGCTTCAAATAAGGCATTTAATAGGTTCTCATCTGGATCATCTTTTGCTATCTTTAGTATAGATAGTATAGAATCTTTTGCATCCTGTATCTCGCCCTTAACTGCTTCATTAATAGCATCGTTAACTACTGCCTTACCTTTACCAGCACCAAATGATCTGAAATAATCAGATGCTACAAACCTAGACTTCTTAGTTTGGAATAAAGCAGTAAGCATTGTATCTACTATTTGCTTTGCTGGACCATCTATATCGTCTATAGATACATAGTCTATTATTTCTCTACCAGCTATACCAGTATCACGTAATTGTTTTAATAGAGATCCTACAACTAAATCAGCTGTAACCACTGTCTCAGCAGCCCATGTCTCAAATACTTCTTCACCTAATGGTAATTTAGCAGTATCTCTAGCAAATAAATCTGCAAGAAACTCATCAGCTGACATTTCAGCAGCATTTCTGCCTTCAATTATCTGTCTATAGTTATGAATAGAATCACGCCAAACATCAAGCATAAGCTTTCTGTCACCTTTTACAGCGTCTAATTCTCTAGCAAACTTATCATCGCTCATTAAGCTACGTAGTGTACGTTCCACTACTTCGTCTGTTGTACCACCTTCTAATGCTATACGTTCTCTTTCGATTGCTGTAGTTACAGAGCCTGTTGATCCATCTTCAGATCCCCAATCTGTACGTGTACGTCTTAATTGTTCATATGCGTCTCCAGCTGGAACTTCAGATATATCAGCACCTTGATGCCTTTCAGCGAGTGGTGAGTTTTTAGCTGCACGGAAGTCTGCTTCTCCTTTACGTAATTGTGCAAGAGCTGCTGTAGTTGATTGATCTTCTATGCTAGCATTACGGTTTATAATCTGTTTTCTAACAGTTGAACTACCTTTACCAAGTAAATGTATAGCTCCATCAAATACAAGGCCAATACCCATACCTTCGACGACGTTCTTAAACTTCATCATTATAGGATGGTCAGTCTCTTTAGTAGCTAAGGGTGTGTCCATCCAACCATAGCGATCTCTCATAGCTCCTAGAGCATTGTGCCCATCAGACTCCTTGGATATAATATCTGAGATACCACCAATAGCAGCACCTCTAGTTAATGTACCTAAGCCTAAGAGTTTAGCTGCTCCTCCAGCTAGTAGAGGTATACCTGTAGCTGCGAGTCCTTTTGCTGCTAGTACTGTACCAGCTGCTAAAGAACCGAAGTGGACTGTACCTCTTAGTAACTTACCCCACCATGTTTTTGTAATGATAGGATCATCTTCATCAGTGAAAGGTGTCCACTCAGGTTCATAGTAACCTTTCTCTTCTTTCTCTCTTTGCATTTCACCAGAGAACGCATCCATTGTACGCTCTGGAAAGGTAGCTAGAGAAGAGGCTGTGTCCTGTAGACCACCAGACAAAATAGATTGTCCTTCTTTAGCTAAACCTTTAATACCCCATCTATCGTTGTTTCTAGGGTCAGCGGCTATTTCAGCCGCTTTGTTATCAGCGGCAACTGAAGCAGCCTGTGATTCTTGTAACTCTTGTTTTTTATCTGAATCTTCTTCTATCTGACTTATCATGTCTTCGACAGAAGGTAATCCCGTAGGATCAAATTCAACGTTTTCCATAATTAATTATAAGTTGTTATTAATCTGTTCTTTAGCACAAGCGGCACACATGTTACTTGGATCTAAAAATGGTGGTAATTCTCCGATTATTTTTACATAAGCTTCTTTATCTTCTTTTGGTATATGAATCAAACGTCTGAAAGTCTGATCAGCACCTGCGTACATTGTTTTGTTATGACCTTTAAACCGTAGTCTGGCTAATACAAATTCCTGTTGCATGGCTTCATTAAATAATGCTTCGCCGAATATATTATCTTTAGGTGTACTGGTTATTACTTGTTTCAAACCTTCTGCTGTTATACCATATAAACCAAAGTTATCATAACCTTGTTCTATAAGATCTAAAACTTCATTTATAGTATGTTCTGATAAAGGCTTCTCTAATGTAGTATATTTACCATCTTTCTTGATAGCATCTATACCACCATTATCTACATCTTTTGGATTAGTTATTGCTGTTAATATTTTTTCACGATCTCCGTTTAGATCCTCTGCAACAACTCTACCTATTTTATTTGCGGATGGTTTATCTTCTATTAATATAGGGTTTGTAAGACCAAGGTTAACATCACCCATAAGTTCTGGTATAGGGTCCATTTGACCTAAAGCTACAAGTCTATCGTGAGCTAATTTAATTGATGATTTTTCTGGATATAGATGTGCTACACTCTTCCAGTAACCGGGTAATTCATTAGTTTTACCTTTGAAGAAATCAAGGGATGGTTCGATGAATGGTTCTTCTCCTTCATGTACAGTTTCTGCTGATATAGCACCACTAGGGTTATCTCTATAAACTTGAGTTAATTTAGCTACTGTTTTTTGTGTATCTTTTGGTGTTGGAGTAAAAACTTTCTTATCAAATTTTGCAGAATTAATCGCATCTCTAGTAAGTTTTGAGGCTTCTCCTAAAGGATCATCAACACCTAACTTTTCTAATCTTTTGTATTCTTTTATAAAAAATTCACCAGCATCTCTATACATTTGCTGCCCTTTCTGTACTTGCCATTCTCCATTTGTAACATCTTTTCCAAATACTTTTGAATCTCTAGATCTAAGAGTTGTTAGATTTGACATCTCAGTTTTAATACTATTAAACTCTGGTCTATCGAATACGTTCTTATTGCTTCGGGTTACAAGTTTCATTGCCTGAGTACGTAAATTAGTATCAGTAATTGTAGAGATCATCTCCATTGTTACCTCTATATCATCATGCTCAAATCTACCTTCTAAGTATTGAAGTCTACCTTGCTGTGCTTCTAATGAATCTTCCTTTCGTTTATCGTTAAAATAATTACGTATCTCGTTAGCATTATTCTTTTGTAGATGTTGATAATCAGTTTTTTTAGTACTACCTTTTGGTACAAACTTCATATCTTCTAGTATATACTGAATATCTTGCTCATCAAATACGTTGTTATCTATACCACGTTTTACTAATGCAACCCACTCCTCATTAGCCTTCTTCATTGAGTTTTTACCATAACCCTTTTCTTTCCAGTATCCAGCTCTTCTTTCTATAAAACCATCTCTTTGATAAATTTCATCTCCTATAGGTTCAGTGTAATCAGGGTTGTTATATTTGTCAGCATTAATCTTTATTGTATCAAAATAATACTGGTCTGTATTACCTTGATTGATTGTATTTACAGCTTCAGACTCTGCACTAAATGATTGGCTATTTTCACCTTTTATACGAGTATTCCATTTAGGTATAAAATCACTAATAAGTTGACCTTTACTAATCTGTGGAAATTCGTTAGTCCATATTTCTATATATCTAGCACCAGCTATTCTCCACCACTGTTGCTTTTCTGCCGTATTCATATCACCAAATAGCTTGCCATTAACTACAAGACTACCTTTAGCAATTTCTAAATACTGAGGTAGATAGAAGTGCATGTTTTTTACAGCAGCTCTACCTGATCTGATATCCTCAGTAGATATCATTTTCTTAAGTTCTAATAGCTCAGAATTACTATACTTAGCACCTGTACTATCAGCTCCAGTATTCTCTATTATTGCTATTTCTTTTTCTATATCACTATTACTCTTATTTTTGAGTTCAGTGGCTCGTTTCTCTACTCCAGCAAATCTACTTACAATCTCAGGATTTTTACCAGCTTCCATGACCTCGTCATAGTCAGCTTCATTATCACTGTAAGCTTGCCTTTGCTTAACTGTAGTATCAATAGTTTTAGCAAGATGTCCTGCATCTTTTAAGAGGTCTATGGATGAATACTTACTTGCAGCATTATAGGCTGCTATATGTTGAGCAAAATCTTTAGACCTAACTTGTATGTTACGGTCTATAGACTTGTTCACTCCTTCTTCAGCATTAGGGTTAGGATCTTCGTAGATCAGTTTCTCATCGGTAAACGGAGCTAATTCCTGTCTACCGAGAGAAGCAAAATATGAATCGTTTGTTGCCATTTAACCAATCCCCAAATGTTGAAATATAGTATCGTCCCCTATTTTTGTACCTCCAATACTTAAGATCTGTGAAGCTAATTGTAACGCTCCACCAAGTCTATTAGATGGTGGCATTAATACAGGTGCACCATATTCTGGTCTAACTCCTATTGCATTTACTGCTTTAGCTTTTACCACACCGTATTGATGAAGTCTGGCTTGTGTTCGTCTAGCCATGTTAGGTCCAAACTCATTACGTACAGCATTGTTCAAAGCACCTCTAGCTCGGGTTAAAGCTAGTAATCCTTTCCTACCAGCTGTTCTAGATCTACCCCCTTGTTTTGCTTTTATATCTCCTCCTTCAGCCCAGTATTTAGCAAAGATATTCTCATATTGTTGTCTTGATTTTCCTTGCACATACAAAGCTCTTTGTAAGTCGTTACTAAAACCCTTACTAAGTCCGATAGTAGCAGTATTTAAACCACGTTGACCGGTTGTTTCTTTATTCCAAAATTTTAAGGATGCAGAACGATATTGAGCGTCCTTCTCCATCCATCGTTGTCTAGCAGCTTGTCTAGACCCAGCATTAAGATCGCACACGGCAAAATTCTATAAATGGTAAATTGTTTGGTCCATAGTTAAACTTACGTAAAAACTTGAACCCTAAAAACTTTAACAGTTTTAAATGTACTGTATTTCTACAGTCTACTATATTCCACAAAAGAGGTTCTTCACGGCTATCGACATACCGTTTCGCTTCTCTTGCAAATGTAATTGGATAACGTTCTATGTCTGGTGTACATAACATCCAGATTGCTCCGTCGTCACCTACTCCGGCTAGTCCGGCAGTCTTGCCGTCTGGTACTGTGAAATACACAGCAGAGCCTTCCTGAGCAGCTATAGGAAGTGAGGCTAGGGGATTAGTCCCGTGACCTTCTGTAAGCTCCCTATAGTCGTCTGGACGTAGGTTTGAGGCTACTTCTGTAGCAGCCTCTAATGTAATTGGGTGAATGTAATTAGGCATGTCTGTAGAATCTTGGTGAATAATCTCCTTCCCATGCCAAAGCTCTTAAGGTGGCTGGAGCTGGGTGAGTAGATTTTAAAGTAATATTAACATTAGTATTCTTTTCATAAATAGGTATAGTTTTTATATACTCTTCTAAGTATGGTGCATCAGATACATCATATTCGTCTAGTAATGATGACTCATAAATTTCAGTATAATCAGATTTACCTACACGTTCTAATGTAGTCTCATATAAACCTATCTTACCAAAATGTAGTTTGATTCTATGTAATACAAGAGATGAATTGACATCAGCAACTGATCTTTGATTTTCAAGTTTTGTAGGATATATCTTAGGAAACTCTACTAAATATTCGTACAAGTAACCTATACGTAATGTTACACCTGACCAGTCTCCCGGTACTGTAAAGCTAGTTGTACTTGTTAATGTGGGTTTAGCATACCTACCTATTCTAGCAGCATTTGTGTTAACATCAATTAAAGCTAAATCATAATTAGGGGACGTTACACTAGGTAGCCAACTGACATTAGAAAATGTAGTTAGATTTGTAGTAGAACTAAAGCTACCTCCGCTAATTGTTGTATGATTGTCTAAGTGTATTTGATAATTTATATCATCCTGATTAAAACTTGGGTCAGAGTCAGCTTGTACTAATTTTACACATTGTAAGAAGTTATCTGTATCTAAATAGTAATATTCATCATTAATAATGAAATGATATTTAAGTGGATTGTTAAACTTCCATTTAAACCAAGCCTGTTGTTGTACTTTATCACCTACTTGTAGATATTTATATCCAAATACAGTATCTGAATCAGTTTTACCCATTAATATTACAGCATTTTCTCTAGAATTAGTGAGTAAATCTAGATCTTTAGGTAATAATGAAGGTACTAATTTACTAATTTCAGCAATCTGTGGTTCTCCTTCTCGTGCTGTATTAGCCATTTGGTTCATACGACTGTACTTACCAGAGTTATCTAGATAAGCTATCGTAGTTCCTAGTGAAATAGGTGGTATATCTTTGTTATAATTAAACGTAGATACCGTCCTTAATTTAGCTGTATCTGGATTTAATACTGTATCATCTGATGACAGTAAGAATTGTTGGTTTGTACTGAATACTAAGAGTCCTGCATTAATTTGTATACCATCAAATAGATCAGATGGAAACATAGACGCAGCAGATATATCAATAGGGTCACTAGCTGATACAGTTAAGGCAGATTCTATAAAGAAATCTGGTGTACCTAATGTACCCGGTCTGGATAGAATAACATTTTCTCCAGATAATATTGCTAATCTATTACGAAAAAATAGTACTTTATTAACTCTTTGTCCTACAAATGTAGGCATAGGATTCGTATTTGTATCTCCTACTCTACGTGTTTGATATGTAAAAGGTCTAACAGTAAATGTAGTTGCAGCTGTACGTTGTATAACTAATGGCATGTTAGTTAATGTATCAGTTATACCGGGTATAGGACATTCACTCCACGACCCTGCTCCATCTAAATTATTTTCTCCAGAAAATCTAAGGTAGTAATCATCTTCATCAGACATTCTAGCGTTAGCTACTTTTACTATATAACCATGTCTACATTGATTAGGTAATAATGAAACATCGTTTACTGTTTTTTGAAAGACTCTCATAAGGTCTTCTTCTGCTACTTCCACATTAAATGCCGAGCTACTGGATAGATATATACCCGGTCCTATAACTTTAGCGGTGACACCAGATGGTAGCTGATCAACAATACCAGCTAATATAGTATCAGCAGTTACAGCAGTATCGGCATCAAAAGGAGTAGGCGAAGGGCGTACTAAACCGTCTCCATTATTCGTCAATGTAGCTTTAACTTGTGTAGTCTCTATTTCTGTTACGGAAACATCTAAGTATGCTTGACTGTCACCGGCAGCGGCTTCATCAGCAGCGTCTGGAACTACTCGTACAACATCTCCAACGTCCCAACCTTCACCACCATGTAGTAAAGTTACTTCTAGATTATAGCTACATCTGTAGTTATCTCCACCCGGACCTTCAGCAGCAGCATTATAGTTAGGGCTAACACCTTGTTGACCTAAAGCTGTGCAACGAAATACTAAGTTATCTTTACCTGTAGTAAGTGTAGTACCACTGCTATTTTTTACATGTGTAATATTTTCAGTAGCTCCATAACTGCCTTTAGCTGTAGCTGCAAAAACCTCAGTACCTATACCGGGACAATGCCCTGTACCATCTGACTCGTCATAACTATTACCTGTGATTTTAATTTTTGTAGCTCTTTTAATAGTAGTTAAGTTACCTGTAGATGTAGAGTCAAATATATTAAGACCATACTGCCTACCGTTTTCAGTACGCATTAGCTCAATCATAGCACAATGAGCTTCTGGCCTATCAGCTGTAGTACCAGTCTGTCCTACTAAAGTATTAGAATTAGTAGTGTCCCTACTTGAAACAAATGTAGTGTCATTGATAGTAAGGAACTGTAAGTTTTCTGGTTCACTGGTAGCTAAATAATTTGTTACTGTTGTTTGATGATTTGTACCATCATGTGTGTAGCTAGTAGTCATTAATAGACCATCGCTACAACGCCATACACGTACCTGTCCATCAGCTGCGACTTGTCCTATATAAGAACCTTCACTTTCATCTCTATAGTAATGAAACCAAGAACCTCCAGACTGTACGTTTGATAAAGGTGTAGTGCCTATTCTTGCACCACCGGGTCTTTTAAATAAACCATAGGTTGGGTCAGGTATTGCGTTAACAATATCTCTAACCTGACCTTGGAATTTTAAGTGATCTGCTTGTCCAGAAATCCCTGCAATAAAGTTAGGGATAGTTTGTGTTATACCTGCCATTATCTTGCTAAGTTCCTCCAAGGTTCATATGTAGGATATACTGTATCATCTGGGAATCCCAACATGCTGTGATTACCTTGATTACATTCATATTCCATGAGAGCCGCACGACTTAATGCTTCTTGTTGAGCTAGTAATTCAGTAAGTTTTGGATTAGCTACAAGCTGCGTTGCTGCTATTCTTGACGCTCTATAAATTATATATCTCTTAAATGCAGGAGGTAAGTCCTCATAATTATATAATCTGACTACATCTAACTCGATATCTGTAAACTCTGTAAATTCATCTGTATGATCCATTTTGTCATACAAGAATCCTCCACGTCTGATAAAGTTATAAGTCCTACGAGTCCAGTTATCTGGTAAATCTATTTTAACTATGTCATTAGATATTGCTATTTTATTTGTAGTTGAATCTACATTAAATTTTACATGACGCTCTCTGTTGAAGTGCCAACCTTCCGATTGTACGTCTACGTTAGCATCACGTAATAAGTTGTATATAAATTGTATTTCTGGGTTAGCGTTGGATATTACTCCAGTGGATGGATCTTTTAATTGTGATATTGGTGCTTGACCTATGCTACCCAGTATTGAGTTAACTGCGGATAGTTCGGTATCGGTTTCAATAGTTGTGGTAGCCATAAGAAAAAGGGGAGCCGAAGCTCCCGTATAAAAAATAAAAATTAGAAAGCAGCAGGCTTAGTTGCTGTTCCAGCGAATAATTCAACTGATGCAGCAGGGTTAAGTGAATCTGCTCCCATTGCTAGGCGACCTAAGATTACGTCACCTTGGTAAACCACGGATATGTCTCCGCTTGTTACCTGTACTTGTGGTCCAATAGCTTCAACAACACCAGCAGCTTCCTTCTGGAAGATAAGTCCGCATGAGTTCTCGAAGTTAGATGTACCATTACCGTAGTTGTTTACGGTCTTAGTTGCACCGGAACCAGCTGTCTCGTCAACCATTTCAACTTCTGTGAAGCTTCCTGTGTTGCCGGGATCTGTTACTCCGGGGTTTGTTGCAGAACCTGTACCATACTTAGTACCGAATCTTCCAAAGAATGGAATATTCATTGACTTGTAGATCTTGATTCCAGCAATTTCGATGATGCCATTACCTGACTGTAATGCGTCACCTTGCTCGTCTCTGTTGATAAGACCACTAGAACCAACAGCTTGTATTAATTCGTAGTATTGTCTTGGGTTCAACACTCCAACTCTACCATCATTAGAAACTCCTTTCTCGTCGAGTGCAGCAGCTGCATCGTAGAAAGCGTTTACTAGAGCTGTAGAGCTATAAGCATCAGATGCGTTTGCAGTTGTACCTACACGAACCTGAGTACCACCGGGCTCAACGAAGTTAGCCTTAGTGATTGGGCTAGCCTGTCTAGCTGCCTTAGTGATTGATCTGAAGATCTTTCTGTCATACTTCTCTGCTAATGCGTAGCCGATTTTCTTAGAGATCTCTCCTCTTAGATCATAGTGTGCTAGTGTTTCATCTAGCTCATAAACAAATGCACTTGAGA
>VTLG01001326.1_pt1 | contig 13726 bp, 7 predicted proteins | sample 4694571 | NCBI WGS metagenome assembly VTLG01 (sample SAMN12604809, study PRJNA352737) | marine metagenome | biome: ENVO:00000447; feature: ENVO:00000209|ENVO:00000569|ENVO:01000036; material: ENVO:00002151; isolation source: viral sequences binned using virsorter ...
ATTTAATCAAATATCTGAAACATTTTATCCTAGAGAACAAATGCTTAGAGTATCAGATGGTCAATGGGATACACAAAAAGTTTTAAGAGCACTTACTACAATAGGGGATGCTTCAAATTTAATCGGCAGACAAATTACTGGTGCAACATCAGGCGCAACTGCAATTGTAGAAACAACTAAAAAGTTTCTTATTGGTTCTACTACGGTAACTGAATTAATTTTAAATGAGGAAACTATTGTTGGCACTTTTCAAATAGGAGAAGATATATCTGGTACTGCTAGTGATACAGATGAGTTCTTTATTAAAGCAAATATTACAGGTATACCAGGTAGAAAAACTATTACAAATGACGGTAGTTTATATGCAACTTCAGATTTCTTAACCGTAACTGGCGGAGGTCAAGGTGCAAGTATTTCAATTGATGACATAGGTGCAGGCGGTGTATCTGAAGTTTTGATTGATAATGGTGGTGCAGGATATTCAGTAGGCGATAAAATAGTTTTTGATAATGCAGGAACACAAGGTGTTAACGCTGAAGGATTTGTTTCTGTTATTAATGGTGGTATTGCTGCTGAATCAGGAACAGACGCTGAACATATTGTAATGGAAGATAGTACAGGTGCAGGTGATACTTATTTTGGAAATCAAATTGTACAAGAACCTGCAACAAACTCAAACTTAAATGATATAACAGATGTATTTTTAATTAACAATGGTGGTGGATATATTTCATTACCTAAACTATCAATAACAACAAGTGGTGGAATAGGTGGTAAAGTCATTGCACACGGAACAGAAATAGGAAGAGTTATAGGTTTAAAAACAAATGAATTAGGAGAAGGTTATCAAAGTTCACCATCACCTTCTATAAATTTTAGAAATATTTTATTATTAAAATCTATATCAGGAAACTTTAATGATAATGATACTATTACAGGTGGTACTTCAGGTGCAATTGGTAAACAAGCAAGTTTTGATAGTGAAAGAAATATATTAAGAGTAAAAGAATTAAATAAAAATTTTCAAGTTAATGAAACTATAACATCAGCAAGTGGTGGTACAGCGCAAGTTTTAAGATTAGATGTTGCAAGTGCTTCAGTAGAAGTTGTTCCTATTGCTGATACGGATGGTAAGTTTTTAAATGAAGATGGTTACGTATCTGAGCAAACAATGAAAATACAAGATAGTAAATACTATCAGGATTTTTCTTATGTATTAAAAGTAGGTCAATCTATTAATGATTGGAGAGACTCATTTAAAAAGACTATGCACACAGCAGGTTTTTATTTTACAGGTCAAGTAGATTTACAAAATTCACTAAATTTAAAAATCAAAGTACCAGTTGTAGGTGAAATATCAGGTAAAGAACAAACACCTTTATTCTCTATTCTCAATACTTTATTCAGTACACTATTTGGTAGAAGATTAGGAACCGTAGATGATGGTACAAGTTTAAGAGCAGGCGCAAATTTACCTGCTGATGTAGATTTAGATCCAAATACTAGTGAACACTTTGGAACAAATACAAGAGATTTAACATTAACAAGAGCACCGATTGAAATACAATATACTAGTAGGGTAAGAAGAATTATAGACGGTGTTGAAGTCAAACAAGGTTATGCTTATGCAGGACCTAGATTTGGCACATTAAATAGATTTGTAAATACAGCATTTGGTACAAGTAATACAGCAAGTGGTATAACTATGGGTATATTAAATGACGTATTAGTACAAGGAACAAGAACATCACTAGATGGAAGAAGTGGTGTATTTGTTATGACTTCAGACCCAGGTGGTCAATTAATTAAAACAAATTTCGCATTACCAGTCGCTTTTGCAGTATCTACGGAATCGTTTGATAACACGGTAACTAACTTTGCACAAACAAGTATAACTTTTGATGATACAACACCATAATACTCTGGATAACATTATAAATAGTAAGCAAGAAATACTTGTGACCGTTGATGGTGAAGCAAAGATAGAAAATGTAGATTATGAAGATGTTGAAGGACAAATAGTTTTTAAACAACCACCAAGGGCTAACGCAGTAATAAAGGTATATAAGAGAAAATAAAAATGGGAAAACAAGTTGTATTTAGAGGAACAGCCGCTAATGACGGTACGGGTGATAATTTAAGATTAGGCGCTCAAAAGATAAACGAAAACTTTACAGAATTATATACTGCTTTAGGTGATGGTTCTACTTTAGCGTCTGGTAATTATGTAACTACTAGTGCTAATCAAGTTCTTGCAAATAAAACAATTGACGGTTCAACAAACACTATTACAAATATACCTTCAAGTGCTTTATCAACATTACCAAATTCAAAATTAGATAATTCATCTATAACTATTGGCGATGATACATCTACAAATTTTAGTGTTGATTTAGGTGGAAGTTTTGAAATTGTTGGTGGTTCAGGTATTAATACTGCAATCACAAATAATAGAATAGAATTATCCACAGACGGTTCAATCGTAACTGAATCATCTACTGACACACTTTCAAATAAAACTATAAGTGGTGCAACAAACACATTTAATCAAATACCAAATTCAGCATTAGATAACAATTCAATATCAATTGGTGGTGTATCTCTTGCTTTAGGTGCTACAGACGCCACTCCTGCATTAAATTTATCAGACGCAAATTCATATCCTACAACTGCTTTATCAGGAACAATTGAAAATGCTCAATTAACAGGTAATATTACAAACGATAAGTTAGTAAATAAATCTATTAGAATAGGTGATAATACTTCAACAAGTTTAGATATTAATTTAGGTGAAAGTTTAGAGATTGTAGGAACATCTCCAGTTACAAGTACTTTAAATGGTAATAGATTAGAATTATCTTTAGGTACAATTGCTAACTCTGGATTACAAAATTCATCATTTACAATAGGAACAGATTCTATTTCTTTAGGTGGTTCAATAACTTCAATTGCAGGATTAAGTTTAACAGGTAACACTACCGTTGATTTAACTGGTGCAGGATCAAAATTAAGATTTGACTTTGCAGGTTATGGTTCTTTACCAGCATTTGGAAGTTATACTGGTATGTTCGCTTTTGATACCGTAGGTAACAGACCTTATTATTCTTCTGGAAGTGGTTGGGTTAGAATATTAGATGAAAACGCTTCTGTATCTGCTCACACAGATGTTAATACAACAGGTATTGCTGATGGTAATGTTTTAGCTTGGAGTTCAGCACAAGGTAGATTTAATGCAACTGCTCCTACAAGTGGTTCACCATTAACAATTGCAGATGAAGGTGGAGATTTATCTACTGCTGCTACTAAATTAGATTTCGTTGGTGCTGGTGTAACTGCTTCAGGTACAGGTTCAACTAAAACTATTACTATTGATAATACTTTAACCGTACAAGAAGAAGGATCATCATTATCAACAGCCGCAACAACTTTAAATTTTGTTGGTTCAAATATTACTGCTTCAGGTACAGGTGCAACTAAAACTATTACGGTAAGTGGTGTACCAAGTGCAATTAACGATTTATCAGATGTAACCGTTGCAAGTCCATTAAAAGGTCAAACTTTAGTATATACTGGTGCAAATTTTGTACAATCTAATACGCCAGTTTCTATGTTTACGGTAACAGCGCCAGATTCAAGTAGATACCAATTTGACGGTGCAGGATTTCCTGCAGGAACAAGTGGCGACAACCCTACTATATTTTTGAAAAAAGGTCAAACTTATTATTTCAGAAATACAAGTGGTGGACACCCTTTCAGAATACAATCAACAACAGGTACAGGTGGTACTGCGTATAATACTGGTGTTACTGATAATAATGCCTCAGGACCTACAGGTGTTGTTGTATTTCACGTACCTATGGATGCTCCAGGAACACTTTATTACCAATGTACTTCACACACAGCAATGGTAGGAACAATTACAATAACTTAATGAAAAGTAGTATAAATATAAGAAAGAATTAAGAATTATGCCAGCAATTATAACAAATAAATTTAGATTAAACAACGCTGAACAATTTTCAGAATCATTTTCTGAAGCAGCGAATAATAAGTATTATCTAGGTATTGGAAGACCACAACCTTATGGTACTTTAACTAGACCTGATGGAAGAACAGATTTTGAAGGAACAGATAGTGCTCCGATAACTCCTGGTGATACGGTTGTTAGAGAGTTCTACACATATGACGATTTAGTTGCTGCTAAAAGAGTTCAATCTTCAGATATATCTTTTGTTATACCTAGAAGAAATTGGGTGTCTGGTACGGTTTATGATACTTATAGACACGATTATGGCGAGTATATAACAGGTTCAACAACTACAAGACAAACTGCAAATAGTGGTGCTTCTAATTTAAATGACGCAACTTATTATGTGTTAACAACAGCACGAAACGTCTATAAGTGTTTAGACAATAATAATAATGGTACTTCCGATGAAGAACCAACTGGTGTATCAACTTCAGTAATTACAACAACTGATAACTACAAGTGGAAATTTATGTACACACTTTCTGCTTCTCAACAATCAAATTTCTTATCAACAGACTTTATGGCAGTAACTTCTAATGCAAGTGCAAGTGGAGATCAATCAAATGTTATTTCTGCTGCTGTAGATGGATCAATTGATATAGTTAAAATTAAAGCAGGTGGTTCTGGTGGAACAAACGGAACATTTACAGGAGTTAATATTAGAGGTGATGGATCAGGTGGTGTTGCAACGGTAACCGTTGCTGGTGGTGCTGTAACTGCTGTTGCTGTAACTAGTCCTGGTTCTGGATATACTTTTGCTACAATTTCAAATCAACAAATAGTAACTGCTGGTGCAACAAGTTTATCAGGTGCAGAATTAGATGTAATTATTCCGCCTAAAGGTGGACACGGTGCAAATGCTGTAGAAGAATTAGGTGCTTTCTTTGTAATGTTAAATACAAGTTTAGAAGGTACAGAATCAGCAAACTCTGGTGACTTTTCTGCTGTCAACGACTTTAGAAAAATATGTTTATTAAGAGATCCAACAAAATCATCTGCTGCTGTAACTACTAATACTGCTAGATTAACAAAGGCAATTAGAATTGCAGGATCGCCAACACCAGGTACTTTTACGGTTGATGAAGAAATTAATCAAGCAACAACAGGTGCTGTAGGTAAAGTTGTAGAGTGGGACGCAACAAATAGAATTTTATATTACATACAAACAAGGCACAATGACGCTGGAGTTGACTCAAATGGTAATCTAACTGCATTTTCTGGTGCTAATGTAATTACTGGTCAAGGTGGAGGTGCACCTACAGGTACTCCAGAGGTCGCAACAAGTGGCACGGTAAATAATGTTTCGTTTACTTCAGGATATTCTGCTTCTGAAATAGACCACGATACTGGCGATGTACTTTATATTGAAAATAGAACACCGATACAAAGAGCAACGGATCAGACGGAAAACATTAAACTGGTCATAGAATTTTAAGGGGAGTTAAATGCCAAGTCCAACTGACTTTAACCTCTCGCCGTACTATGATGACTTTGCAGAATCAAAGAAATTTCATAGAATACTTTTTAGACCAGCATTTGCTGTTCAGGCAAGAGAGTTAACACAATCACAAACTATACTACAAAACCAAGTTGAAAAACTAGGCGATCATTTCTTTGAAAAAGGCGCTATGGTTATTCCTGGCGAAATTGGTTTTGATTTAAATTACTATGCAGTTAAACTAACAAGTATAGATAGTACTCTCACATTAGCAGATTTTACAGACGGTTCTGTTTTAACAGGATCAACTTCAGGTGTAGTTGCAACGGTTGTAAATAGAGTTGCAACAGATGGTACTGATCCTGATACTTTATATGTAAAATATAGTAAGTCAGGTGGAAATAATAAAAATGAATTTAAATTTGCAGATGGCGAAACAATTACTGGAACAAAATTAGGTACTTCAACATCTTTATCAGGAATAGTTAGTACTTGTGCTACAGGTTCTGCTGCTCAAGTTCAGGCAGGTACATATTACATAAACGGATTTATGGTAAGTGTAGCAGGTCAAACAATTATACTTGACAAATACACAAACACTCCTTCATATAGAGTTGGTTTATTAGTTACAGAATCATTTGTAACTCCTTCTGGCGATACATCTTTAAATGATAATGCTCAAGGTGTTTCAAATACAAACGCTCCAGGTGCTCATAGATTTAAAATAGATTTAACTTTAACTAAAAAATCTATTGGTGCTACAGACGATTCAAACTTTGTAGAATTATTAAGATTAAATAATGGATTTTTACAAAATCAAGTTAGAACAACTGAATATGCTGTATTAGAAGATACTTTAGCAAGAAGAACATTTGACGAATCAGGTGATTATTCTGTTAAAGATTTTGATTTAGATTTAAGAGAACATTTAATTTCAGCAAATAATAGAGGAATTTTTACTGCCGCTAACGGTGGATCAGAAAGTAAAATTGCTGCTGGTCTTGCACCAGGTAAGGCATACGTTAGAGGTTATGAAATAGAAACTATTGGTACAAGATTTATAGACATAGATAAGGCAAGAGATTTTGATACTCAAAATGCTTTCCCTACAAGATTTGATGTAGGTAATTTTGTAAACGTAACTAACGTATATGGTGCTCCAGATATAGGTTTTGTATCAGGTGAAACAGACGCATTTAAAAAAGTAGATTTATATAATGAGGCAACTAGTTCTCGTGGTTCAGGTAATGCAGGCGCAGGTGGAAGTATTAATTCTATTGGTCGTGCTAAATCAAAAGGTTTTGAATTTAAATCTGGTACTGCAAGTGCAAATATCTATGCTAGTTCAGGTATAACTAATTCAGTTTTTAAACACTATCTATTTGATATTAATATGTTCACACACTTGAACATTTTAAACAACGTATCATTTACAACAGGCGAAAAAATTACAGGAGATACTTCAGGTGCAACTGCTACGGTAGAAAGTTTATCTACAGCAACTGCTGCTAATATAACTGGTATTACAAACGCAAGTCCAGGGGTTACAACAGCAACAGCACACGGAATGAAAGAAGGACAACAATTTAAGTTTACTTCTATTTCAGCAGATGATGGTGGTTCTGCAATGACAACAAGTCAAATATTTACGGTAAGAAATCCATCAGCAAATGCTTTTGAGATTTTTAGAGAAGATGGAATAACTCCAACAGATATTAGTGGTTATGCTTCTTCAGGAAACGCAACACACGGAGTTGTTGTACTTTCAAGTGTTAATGGAGAATTTATACCAGGTGAAGTTATTAGAGGTGCTGTTTCAGGTTTAGACGCAACTATACAAGGTAATTCTGCTGGTTTAAAAGGTGTAACTAACTTTGAATTTTCAGCAGTTAAACAACTTTATATGGCAGGTACGGCTGCTTATACTGCCGATACTTCTTTAGATACTAACGGTGAAAATGTTGTTATATCAGGTTCTTTAGATGTAGGATCAGGTGTAGCAAGTGTAACTGGTATTAATACAAGATTTAATACAGAATTAAGACAAGGTGATTCAATTTCATTTACAAACGATAGTGGTAATACAGAAACAAAAATTATAGAGGCAATTCTTTCAAATACAAGTTTAGTTTTAACTAGTGTAACTGCTGCTGCTTCAACAAAAACAATTGCAACAAGAAGAAGAGCAAAACTACAAGACGCAAATAAAAATATTTCTATATTTAAATTACCATATGATAATATTAAAACATTAAAAACAGCAACTAACTCAAATATAACTGATACAAGTTTTAAAGTTAGAAGACAATTTATTGTAACCCTATCAGGTGGTTCTGGTCAGATCAATGCAGGAACAAACGAAACATTTCCTTCAAGTGCCAATGACGCTGACTATATGATTTCAATAGATGATATAGGAAGTGCAACTGCTGGTGCTACAGGTGATGTATTAACTACAATAGGAAATAATCACGCAGGTAATCCTATATTTACTCAACCATCAGGACCAGGTACAACCGTATTTGATTTTGGTGCTAATTATGCAAACGCAAAAATTAAAATACTTGCAACGGTAAATAGATCAATTGCAGGATCAAAAACTAAAACTCTTGTTACAGGTTCAGCAAAAGACGTAACGACTTTAGCAGATTGTGTAAAACAAGGTGGTATTAATTTAGGTCAAGCAGACATTTATCAATTATCATCTGTTTCTATGGCAACTAATTTTGGTGCTTATAACGCTTCAGGTGCTTTAGATATTACAAGTAGATACGAATTAGATAATGGTCAAAGAGATAACTTCTACGACATAGGAAGAATAAAATTAAAAACTGGTGAATTAGAACCAACAGGTTCATTAAGAATAACTTTTGATTATTTCTCTCACGGTGCTGGAGATTATTTTGATGTTGATTCTTATACAGGAGTTGTTGACTATGCAAGTATACCAAGTTATAATTCAGACACAACAGGAACAACTTTTGAATTAAGAGATAGTTTAGACTTTAGACCAAGAGTTGCAGACGACTCAACTATTAATTCAGGTGGACAAGATAGAGATTTTGATACTTCAAACAATTCATCTGTTGTAGATGTTATTAAATTTGGTACAGATATTACTGCTGATTTTGAATATTATTTACCTAGAATAGATAAAATATTTTTAGATAAAGAAGGTACATTTAAAGTTGCTAAAGGTGCTAGTGCATTAGATCCACAAGTTCCTAAAATGTTAGATGGCGCAATGCACCTATACACATTAGATATTCCTGCTTTTACATTATCAACTGAAGATATAAAAATTACTAAAGTTGATAATAGAAGATATACTATGAGAGATATTGGTAAATTAGAAAGTAGAATGGAAAATTTAGAATACTACACTCAACTTTCTTTATTAGAAACTTCAGCACAAAATTTACAAATACAAGACGCAGATGGTTTTGATAGATTTAAAAACGGATTTATTGTAGATAACTTTACTGGTCACAACGTAGGTGATCCTAGAAATAGAGATTACAAAGCGTCAATGGATATGGCAAAAGGTGAATTAAGACCTATGTTCAATCAGGACGCTGTTAAATTAATTGAGGCAGACGAAGATGGCACAACTATTAGTGCTTCTGATAGAACGTCTGCTAATTATCAAAAGACAGGTGATGTTTTAACTTTACCTTATACAGAAACAACTTTAATAGATCAACCTTTTGCAAGTAAAAGTGTAAACGTAAATCCATTTGATGTATTTAATTGGTCAGGATCAGTTGCATTAACTCCACCGTCAGACGAGTGGAAAGAAACAAACAGAGCACCAGAATTAGTAATTAATAATACAGGTGCATTTGATAGTTTAGTTTCAGGTTTAAATTCAAACGCATTACAAGGTATTGAAATAGGAACGGTATGGAACGACTGGCAAGATAACTGGTCAGGTGCACCTAGAGATATTTCAAGTAGAGATACTTCAGGTAATATGAGATCAGGAAGACGTGTCTTTAGACAAACTGAAGTAACTACTGCTCAAATGGTTAATCAGACTAGAACAGGTATGAGGCAAAGAATTGTACCTCAAACGGTTAGAAACTCTATCGGCGATAGAATAGTTAACATTGCATTTGTTCCTTTTATAAGAAGTAGAACAATTAATTTTGTTGCAACTAGAATGAAACCTAATACTAGAGTTTATGCTTTCTTTGATAACGTAGATATATCATCATACATAACTCCATCATCTGGTGCAAATTTAGATACTGATAATAATGGTTCTGTATCAGGAACATTTACTATACCTGATCCAACTAATAATGCAAATCCTAGATGGAGAACAGGTACTAGAGTATTCAGATTAACAAGTTCACAAAATAATGCTTCTTCCGATGTTGAAACTTCAGCAGAATCAGATTATGTTGCTAGAGGTATTTTAGAAACGGTACAAAATACAATTATTTCTACAAGAGAACCACAATTAGTTAGAACAAATACAACTGAAACAGAAACGGTTACTAGAACATCTACAAGACAATCTACTAGAACAATTGGTTGGGTAGACCCATTAGCACAAACATTTATGATTGATGACGCAGGTGGTGTCTTCTTAACTTCTATGGATATGTTTTTTGGAAGTAAAGATTCAAACATACCTATAACTTTGCAAATAAGAGAAGTTGTAAATGGTTATCCTGGATCAGTAATATTACCTTTTTCAGAAAAAACTTTAAATCCAAGTGCTGTTAATACAAGTACAGACGCTACAACAGCAACTACATTTACTTTTGATAGTCCTGTTTATATACAAGAAAATACAGAATATTGTTTTGTATTATTAGCAAACTCAAATAATTATACTGCTTATGTCGGTAGAATGGGTGAAACGGTATTAGGTTCTAATAGAACAATATCACAACAACCATATGCAGGTGTTATGTTCAAATCTCAAAACGGTTCTACTTGGACTGCTGAACAAAACGAAGATGTTAAATTTAAAATTAAAAGAGCAGAATTTAGTAATGTAATTGGTACTGCTACTCTAGTTAATGAGGCAGTACAAACTAAAACTTTAAAAACTAATCCTATAAGAACACTATCAGATAGTTCAGCAGTATTAAGAATTTCACATCCTAACCACGGTATGCACGGAACAAGTAATAACGTAACTATCGCTGGTGTTCCATCTGGTGCAAGTTTAAATGGATTATCTTCAGATCAGATTAACGGAACATATACTCAAATTTCAAACGTAACTTTAGATAGTTATGATGTTAACCCAACTCATAATTCTAGTTATTCAGGATCAATAGCAAATCCAAATGCTTCTGGAGATATTGGAGGTACTGCTGTAACTGCAACACAAAATAGATTGTATGATGTATTAAATTTAAGTTTACAAACAATGACGGTACCTGGAACAACTATGAGTTATAATATAAGACCTACAACAGGTAAATCTATTAGTGGTGGTGAATCAGAATTTAGTTTAACAAGTGCTGCTAGTGCAATAAATGTTGTTGCAAATGATAACATTTATTTTACTTCTCCTAGATTAATTGCAAGTGCAATAAATGAAACAAATGAAATGGCAGGAAGTAAATCTTTATTTGTAAATTGTACTATGTCAACAAGTAATACAAAAGTTTCTCCTGTTATAGACTTACAAAGAGTTAGTGCATTTACGGTTCAAAACAGATTAAATCAACCACAATCAGGTGATGTTGATTACGTATCAGATACAACAAACGTAGGTACTTCTAGTGCTGCTGTTTATTTAACTAGACCAGTTATATTAGAAAATTTATCTAGTGCTATTGATGTTAGATTAACTTCAAACATAAGAGCAACTTCTAGTGTAGAAGTTTATTTTAGAACAACATCTTCCGAAGAGGCAAGAAATATAGATGATTTAAGTTGGATTCCATTTAACACAACAGGTACTTCGGATATAGCGATCACACCTGCTGAAGATAACGATACATTTAGAGAATACAAATATAGTGTAAGTGGTGTAAATGAGTTTACTGCATTTCAAATAAAAATTGTAATGAAAGGAACAAACTCATCATATCCACCTGTAATTAGAGATATGAGAGGAATAGCATTGGCGGTATAAGATGGCAAGATTAAAAGTTGAAGGATATACAAATTTAGTTAGGGACATTAGATCAAGTGCAATAGTTCATACAGATAAATCTGAATTTCAACTTTATATGCAAAGAGTTAAAAGTAGAGAAACACAAGGTGATAAATTAAGAAGTGTTTGTAAAGAAATAAATAGTTTAAAAGCAGAATTAAAAGAGATTAAAGATTTAATATTAAAAGGTAAACAATAATGGCAATAAGAAGTATATCAAAATCAGATACACTAGAAACATTTAGACAGGAGTTTAATGCTCTTGCTAAAGATGATTTTGGTGATATAGCAAATTTATCTGGTGCTATTAGTGCAAATAATCTAGTTGACGCTATGAACGAAACGATTAGTGTTGCTACTTCTACTGCTGGTTTTACAATTGCAGACGACACTTCTACTACACAGATCATTGGTGGTGGTGATACTTTAACAATTTTAGGTACTGCTAATCAAATACAGACCGTTGTAACTCCGCAAGATACAATTACTTTTGGTTTTCCAAGTAATGTATCTATACAAAATTTAACTACAACAGGAGATACTGCTACAATCGGTACAATAGAATTTAAAGGTAGCGATATTAGATCGGTTGACTCAACTGCTATAGTTGTTAATGACGCTTTAAGAGCACTTAAATTGGAAACAATGAATGGTGTTTTATCTATGGACGAAAGTGGTCCTAGTGGTGTACCTAAAATTTCTTCATCTGGTCCAGGACAATTTTTAATTATAGACGCAAATCCAGTTCTTCAAACAAAATTAATTTTTGAAGGATCAAGTGCTGATGACTTTGAAACAACTTTAGAAGTAACTAATCCAACAGCAGATCATACTATTACTATTCCAAATGAAACTGGTACGTTAGTTACGACTGGTGCAAGTGGTATAGTAACTAGTTCTATGATCGCTGCTGGTACTTTAACAGGTGGTGATATTGCAGACGATTCAATAGGCGAGGCTAAAATTGCTGATGACGCTGTAGGACAAGATCAACTTAAATCAGTTGTAAATTTACAAATACTAAACTCATCTGGAGGAGTTCTTAAATCTATATATGGCGCTGGTGCATAATTAGAAGTCATATAAGTATATGAGAAAGAATATATTATGGCAGTAGTAACCCCTATAAAAAACGACAGCGGAAATATTAAATTAATGTCCTCGGCAGAGGTTACTGATATTGTTAATCAGGCAGTTTATCAATACTCATTAAATCCTAGTGTAACTTTATCTGTTGTAGGATCAGGTGGTACTTTAGGTTCAATAGATGACACTAGACAAACAGCAGGTGCTATATCTAATTCTTCTTCATCTTTTCCAAACGAGGCAACAACAGCAGAACCAGGCGAAGTAACCGTTTCTTTTGAAAGAATAAGTCAAGCAATTGCTTCTATTTCGCCAACTATTGATACAGGAAAAACTTGGCCCGCTTATTACAATTCTAGTGGACATATTCAAGCAATGTCTATACAAGATGTTAAAGATACATTTTTACACCCTGCAATAGATTTATTAACTTATGGTGCAGATGGTACTTCACAAGGTGGAACATTTACTATTGCAACTACACAATCTTTAGCAGGTTCAACTTTAATAAGTACAACTCCTATATTCATTGATACAAGAGCAGACCCTAGTCAATATTCAGCAGGAACAATTGGAGATCACGCATTAGATAATCCAACAACAATAACTAGTTATTATTTACATCAAATTTCTGGCAGTAATTCTGCATATGCAAAACCTTTTTTTGTAAATGCTCAAAATCATTTACAAGAATATGAGGCAACTACTTTTCAAACTTTATTATCAGAATGGATAAGATATACTGCCGCTTCTTCAAGTGATGGATATAAAATTACATATACTTTAGGTTCTTCAGGATCAGGTGAAACAAAAGGTACTGCTATAGCAAATACAAAATTAAATGGTTCAGGTAATTATCAAACAAGACAAGTAGGTGATGATTACAGAGCACAAGAGTTTCCAAACGGAACGCCAACAACGGCAAATACATACAATTTGAGGATAGTTAAATCTTAATTATGAATTATGAATATATTATTAACAGGTAGTGAAGGCTTCATAGGCAAAAATCTACAACACTTTTTAAAAGACAAACATAACTTAATCT
>VTLG01003028.1_pt1 | contig 13726 bp, 16 predicted proteins | sample 4694571 | NCBI WGS metagenome assembly VTLG01 (sample SAMN12604809, study PRJNA352737) | marine metagenome | biome: ENVO:00000447; feature: ENVO:00000209|ENVO:00000569|ENVO:01000036; material: ENVO:00002151; isolation source: viral sequences binned using virsorter ...
GAAGGGTGGTGATTACCAGTTGATCCCGCAATGGCTGTTGGATGGAGCTCTAGAGAAGCCGCCTACGGAGAATCCGGGTCGGCACATCGGGGTGGACATTGCGCGTAGTGGCTCGGACTCTAGCGTTGCGGTGGTCACGGTTGACGGTGTGTTGAAGCACACGGACAGGTGGGATTCGGAGGACTTGATGGTGACGGCGCGTCGAATACTGCGTATCGCTGCGGAGTGGAATGTGCCGGGAGAGAACATCCACATCGACATGGACGGTTTGGGGGCCGGGGTGGTGGACAGGATCAGGGAGGAGGGCGCGTCTTGTGATCCTGTGGACTTCGGGGGCCTGCCGATGGGGGATTGGGACTGGCTGATTGGTAGTGAGGTGAAGATCTTGAATCGCCGTGCGGAATTGCATTGGATAGGGCGCATGGCGTTGTTGAATCATCACGCACAAATCCCAGAGGACTTCAAGCCTACGGTCTGGAGGCAGTTGGCTTGGACGAACTTTGAGTACAACGAGAAGGGGCAGTTGAAGATGGAATCGAAGAAACAGATCCGCGCTAGGTTCGGGGCGAGCCCTGACTTCGCTGATGCATGGTACTTGACGCTGTCGAGAGCGGCTCAGAGGCCGAGGTTGTTCATCATATGAGCGAGAAGCACCTGTGGGAGCCGCAGAGCCGAGACGGTCGGCTGTTTCCGGCGTATAGCTACACGGCGTACTTGCGTGAGGTAAGCGAGCTCGCCTATTTGCGCGTCGATTTGGACCTAGGGTTCGGGGTGGTGTTGAAGGACCAGTCGTTTCAGCTTAACGGTGTGAAATACACGGTGACCAGAGCGACGAGTCCGGGGCGCAGGAGGCTGGCGCAAAGAATTAGAAATGCATTGATGGCGAGTGATGGCCGATTACTACTGTTGGTACATCGCCTCACGGTGGCAGAGCACGGCATTCACGCTGGCTACGCCGTAGATGTCTTCTACTCGGATACAGCGGCCCCCGGCGTTGGTCCGATCTATCTCAATGCATTAGTCGCTGACGGCGACACAACCGTCGAGGAATAACATGGCCGTAGGCTCCACCTGCCCTTTCTGCAACTCAAGGAAGCACAAGGTCATTGAGGTGCGCGAAGATAAGCGGCGTGGAATGACTAAGAGGCGCAGGGAGTGCCTTGACTGCGGTAAGCGTTGGAAGACCTACGAAGTCGAAGCTGACCGTCTGGACCTCTTAGAGGATGTTGCGCGGGTTCGCCGCAGCAGGTAGTGCCCACTATTGCAACCAACACCACATATGGTGCGCCGCAGCCTTTTGTGGTGGAGACCTTAGAAAAGATCATCGACTATTAGATTGCTTTGGCGGTTCAGCGCCCCTCTCAGTCGAACGGAGCTTCTAACGGAGCTCCGAAGCAGCGCTCTAATGGGCGGAGTGGAGGGGGACTGTCTGGGGATCGCAGGCTAGAGCAGGCGGCAGCCCGTGAAGACTTTACGGACCCCTATGGCCGGAAGTCCAGAGGGGTCGGAGGCATCACTAAGGGGGCGTACATAGGCGATCAGGCTGGGGGCTCTAGCCTGTATCGCTGGGTGGCTCAGCTTGGCGGCGAGCCGGACATGACCAAGCCGTTCTTGCAGCACCCGTGGGTGTATGCGTGTGTGTCGGCAATTGGTCGCTCGTCCTCTAGCGTCCCGGTGCGGTTCCAGCGCCAACTAAGCGGCGGCGAGTTTGAAACTGTGGTTGGGACCGACTTGGGCAATGTGTTCAACATACCCAACCCGCTACAGTCGAGGCGCAAGTTCTTCCGCTCCGTCTCAAGCTCTCAGAGCCTCTATGGCGAGACTTTCCTGCTTCTCCTGAAGAAGGACTCGTCGGGCACGATGGTGCCCGTAGACGCCGTTGGAGGCTCTCAGGGGATGATGGCTACGGTGGAGATGCCAGAGGAGATCTGGCCTGTACGGGGAGACCTTGCTGACGCTCTCATTGATCCGCAGACAAAGTTGCCTATGGCTTGGCGGTTCACCACGGCCTCGGGCTATGTGGACTACCCTGCTCACGCCGTTGTGCAGATTGCGGACATCAACCCCTACTCTCCGCTTAGGGGCGCTGGTCCCATGCAGGCTGCCTTCCGCACCTGCGCTAAGGACTTCATCATCGACCGCTATGACGAGGCCCTGTTGCAGAACGGCGGCTCCCCCGGAGGCGTTCTAAGCGTCGATGGGCCTTTGACGGACTCTGACCAGCGAGCGATCAAGAAAGCTTGGGAGGAGGCTCATGGGCGCGTTGAGAGCAACAAGAAGACGGCGGTGCTGCCCAAGGGGACCAAGTACGAGCAGATAGGCTACTCGCCTGTCGAGATGGATCACGAGAAGCTGCGGATGTGGGATCGAGACACGATCCTCTCCATCTTTGGCGTACCCCCGGTTGTCCTCGGGCTTGAGTCGATGAACTACGCTACAAGCCGGGAGCAGCACAGGATCTTCTGGGAGACCACTGTTACTCCCTACCTTGAGTTCCTTGCCGACGAACTACAGTACAAACTGGTCAACCGTATTGACGGTCCTGAGTCTGAGCTAAAGCTAGACTTTGACATCTCCGGCGTCGCAGCCCTGCGTGAAGATGTTGATGCGAAGGTTGACCGCACCCTTAAGCTGTACAACGATGGTCACAGAACCTTCATTGAGGCGGCTAGGTTGGCAGGGTGGGATCTCGATGAAGACCAGCTAACGGTCTCTGACGAGCGGTGGGTGCCCAGCACCCTTATCCAGCCCGGTGTGGGTGAGTTGACAGAGCCGGACAGCGTCCTTGTTGAGGACACCAAGTCTGTAGACCCCGACAAGCTTGACGAGGTCTATGGCGCATGGCGCGAGCTTGTGAACATGAGCGCCTCGGAACTGGAGTCTTGGTCAAATAACGAGTGCTCACGCAAAGCGTCTTTGGACCCGGCGGCGGTGATTAAGAGAAACCTGCGCCTGCTGCGTACCAAGAAAGGCGATTGGACCAGCCAAGACATCAAGGATGCCAACCGGGCAATCAGCTTCATCTCTCGTATGCGAGGCATGGAGCAGGGCGAGCCAGCGGTAAAAGGCTGCCCAAGCAAGCGAGACATCTCCTTAAAGAACTGGGCCTACGACCCGTCGAAGGCCAACAGAAGCTATGAGGGGGCTGAGGGTGGAGTGTGCTGCGGTGTGGATCGCAAGGGGTTGTCAGATCTGGAACTGACCGATCTCCTTGAGGCAGATAGTCCTTGGCCCCCTCACCTCAAGTCGGAAGAGCAGCGGTACGAATACTGGAAGCTCTACACGCTTGAGGAAGAGGAAACGATTGAAGTAGTTCGCAAGCGCACCGTGCGCGTGTACCGAGATATGCTGTTGTGGACGCGCCGACGCTTGCGCGAGATTGCTGCTTCTGGCGACTGGTCGGAGCGTCGGGCTGCGAAGCAAGATGTTGGTGGGCAGGTTTGGACAAAAGCCGAGATTGAGCGGCTTCTCGGTATCGACAAGTATCAGTGGGGTCTTGAGCTCTCTAATGAAATCGTCCCGCCCTTGAGTGAGATGATGGCAACAAGTGGCATTAGCTTGGCCGGAGAGATCGAGGCGGTGCCGCTGTTGTTTGATTCCGCAGACCCCTTTATCACCGCCTTCTATCGGGACTACCCCGTGTACCTTGCTGAAGGCTCGACCTCTACGCTGGCAAAGGCGGTGCATGACAGCATTCTAAGGACAATCAGCAGCGCAGAGATCGGAACCGTTGGAAGCTTGGCTGAGGCGATTCACTTGACGCTCCGAGATCAGGAGATTGGCATGACCTTCTTGATCAACAAGTTGCCGGAAAGGGCTGAGCGTATTGCTGCTACGGAAACGGCCAAGGCGCACAACGGAGCAAGGGTTGAGGAGATGAAGCGCAATGGGGTAAAGAAGCACATCTGGCTGAGCAGCCGGGACGGTTTAGTACGCCCGACTCACCAGATTGACGGGGAAGCCGTAAATGTTGGCGAACCCTTCTCAAATGGAGTCATTTTCCCCGGTGACAGCGCATCTGGTCCGCCTCAAGAGGTGATTAACTGCCGATGCACTACTGTCGCCTCAAGAGAGGACATCTCTAGCGGAGGGGTCGAGTAGGCAACCCTATGAAGAAAGCAGAAAAGCTAGTTAACCTTGTGGCCTGTGGTCAGGCTTCCATCGAGCAGATGGACGAGCTTGGGCCGGAGATTGTCGCTAACATCAAAAGCAACCCGCAGACCTTGCAAGTAAGGTCTCGGGGGTCAGACATCATTACTAAGAACGACGAGAAGCGGCAGATTAGCTATCTCGTCTCTGACGAAACTCCTGATCGTGTTGGCGACATTATCAAGGTTTCTGGCTGGGACTTGTCTCTATACCGCAAGAACCCAGTAATCCTGTGGGCACATGACGGCACCTCTGTTCCGCCGATTGGTCGTTCTACGAATGTCCGCCGTCGATACGAGGGAAGTCCTCGGCTTACTGCCGATGTTGAGTTTGCGCCTAAAGAGGCTTACGAGTTTGCGGACACCATCTACCAGTTAGCCAGCCGTGGGTTCATCAAGGCGACGAGCGTGGGCTTCATGCCGCTAGAGACGATGGACCTAGACAAGAAGGCGCGTGAGGACATGGGCCTTGGTCGTTACGGGCAGGTCTTCACCAAGTCAGAGCTAATGGAGATTAGCATCGTGTCAGTGCCTGCCAACCCCAGCGCTTTGGAGCTAGGGGTCAAGCAACTCATCAAAGAGGGCAAGTTCGACAAGTCGATTGCCCATCGCTTCTTTGACGCATACCCCAAAGACGAAGAGACCCTGCGTAAAAAGATCCGCTCCGCCTGCCGATCATTTGTAGATATGGGCGCTGCGTGGGATCTTCACGCTAAGACTTCCTTGATGGAAGAAGGCGCTGCCGAAAAGGCTGCTCCCGACGAACTCAAGGTGGGCGACTTTGTCCGCTGGGGAAGTAGCGGTGGACCTGCTGAAGGCAAGATTGAACAGATTGAGAGAGACGGGCAAATCAATGTGCCGGACTCCAGCTTTACAATCACTGGCACTGAGGATGACCCTGCTGCGCTAATCCGGGTATACCGGGACGGGGAAGCCACAGATCGGATGGTGGGTCACAAGTTCAGCACATTGACCAAGATTGATCAGCCTAGCACCGCATCTGCGCCGGAGGGCGATCAAGTATCAACCAAGTCACCTGCTTGCCGTCAGGCGGGTGAGTCCAAAGAAGACTGTGTGTCCCGAAAAACAGCCGAACTTATCGACGAGGGATACAAGCAAGACCAAGCAGTAGCAACGGCCTATTCCATGTGCGAAAAATCCTGCGAAGAAAAAGACGCCCCGTCTGTCGTATTGAAGAATGTTGAGCAGCTTACAGAGGCTCTAGACATGATGATGGCGGCAGCCCAGCTAGTGAAAGCCTCTATCGTGGAGTACAGCGAGTACACCCCAGAAGATGAGGAGCCGATGCAAATGAGTGCGCCTCGACAGAGCGAAAAGGCTGAAGAGGCCCTTGCTGTGGCGTCTCTAATTGAACAACAGGCAGAGCAGACGAGGGCAACCCGCCAACTCGTTGACTCTCTGACTGACCTTACTAAGTCGATCCACCGGGATCTCAACGATGGCAATAGAAGTGGTGGCTTGGTTTCCGAGCCCGATGCCGCTCTGCCCGATGTCGTTGAAGACGAAGGCGAAGACATCGAAGGTTTGATTGAAGGCCGAATCCGGGGTTTCGCGGAAGGCTTGCGGCGGGATCTCACCAAAAACTAGAACCTGAAAAGGAACTCCAATGTCTGAGTCAAAGAATCTTGAGCAACTGTTCGAGAAGAGCCTCGACGGTCTTGGCAAGCAGCTTGAGTCTACTCTTGAAGAGTGGCGCGGTGCTGAAGCCGAAGAGCGTGGAAAGCTTGAAGAGCAGATTCGCTCCCTTGAGTCGAATGTCAACGAAGTGAAGTCCAACCTTGAGGAGGAGCGCAGAGCTCACCTCCCCGGTGTTGAGGTTGCTAAGGCTGGCGAGCGCGATGCGTTCTCGCTTGCTCGCGCCTGCCGCGCCATTGGTTCACGCGACTTCTCCAACGCGCCCTACGAGCAGGAAGTGTTCAACGAAATGGCCTCTAAGGCCATGAGTTCGGGCATCGACAGCGCGGGTGGTTACATCGTCCCTGAAGAGGCTATCGAGCGCGTTATTGAGCGTTTGAAGGCTGAAGTCATTGCCTACAAGCTTGGCGCTGTAGACATGGCTGGCTCTGGGTCTCCTGTCACCATCCCCCGACTTTCTGGCTCTGCTACCGCTTACTGGGTCAGCGAGAACTCGACGATTACGCCGAGCGACCTCACTTTCCAGCAGGTCAGCATGACCCCGAAGACGGCTGCCTGCCGTGTGGTCCTTTCCAACCTCTTGCTTGAGACGAGTATGCCCACGGCTGACACCGTCATTGAGCAGGACATCGCAAGCCAGCTTGGTATCGCACTTGACGCCGGAATCCTTAAAGGTTCTGGGTCCAGCGGCGAGCCTTTGGGCGTAATGAACGAGTCTGGAATTGGCTCTGTCTCAAGCGCAGGCGTGGCAGCAGGTAGTTCCCCCACAGTCGGAGACCGCATTGACGGTGTGAGCAAGCTACTTGAGTTCGTTGACTCGCTTGCTAACAACAACGCTTTGAAGGGCTCCCTTGGCTGGGCAATCCACCCTGAGATCGTCTCTTATGTTCGCAACATGAGTGTCATCTCAAACGGCGCGGCCAGCACCAAGGACTACACCCCCATCTCAAACCAAATCGTTTCAGATGGTCCGGCGACCTCAATCTTGGGGTATCCGTTCTACACCTCAACCTCAATGACTCAGCCCTCTGGAGCGACGGTCACTAACTCCATGTGCTTCGGCAACTGGAGCGATGTCATGGTCTGCCGCTGGGGCGGCCTGCGCCTCGCAGCCAGCACTGACGGCGACAACGCCTTCTCGCTGGATCAAACTCACATTCGTGCGACGCTTCGTGCAGATGTGGCTGTCCGTCACGCTGCTTCGTTTGCCGTCTCAGCCTAACCCCGCAAGGAAGGAAAAAATCAATGCCTTACATTGACCTCGCAAGCAACTGTGCAGTTGCTCAGGCTTTTAAGCCTGCTCTTCTCGACGCTGACGGCACTGCCAACGCAGAGATTGACACAAAGGGGTATAGCTATGCTCTCGTCGTTGTCAACGCTGGCGTTTGGGCTGGAGACGGACAGGTAGACATTTATGTCTGCGCGTCCGACACCTCTGGATTTACTCCGGGCTCTGCCAACAGGATTACTGGCGCTCAGTTCACTGAGATTGACGCTGATGATGCCACCTCGATAAACGCTGTCGAGTACGGCGGCATCGAGCTCAATGGTTGCGGTCGTTACCTCAACCTTCAGTTGGACTATACCGGGTCTGGTGGAACGAGCCACGACGGCGACCTTGGTATCACGATCATTCTCATCCCTGAAGACACTGGTGGTATGCCGACGAGCTCACAAACTCGCCGGACTGTTGCCAAGTTCAATGTTCAGCCGTAAAGCTGACAGGAGATAATCATGGCGAACTACAAGGTTGTGAAGGCTGGCAAAACACTGTTGTACCCTGACGGGTCTTTCCGTGGAGGCGCTGGCTATTGCGTGGACTTAGACACCGCAATAGAAGGCCACGCTTGCATGGGGCAGTTGGACAAGCTCGAAGACCCGACTGACTTTGTAAGCCCTGATGCTGCTGACGGCGAGCGGATGATCTTGGATCACCCGGTAGTTGAAGAGCCTGCTCCTAAGCCGAAACCTGCAAAGAAGACGGCAAAGAAGAAGGCAAAAAAGAAGGCTTCTAAAAAGAAGTCCTCTAAGTAGTGTGCAAAACGGAGTAGTCAGCAGATGCCGCTCATTGACTTTGCTACAGCAGTCAAGCCTGAGTTGGTTTACCCTTCTGCTGCCTACCCCGCTGCAAAGTATGACCCCGATGCGTCGCTTAACTACGCATTCGACGCTCGGGGTTCATACGCTGCGGTCATTGTGGTCAATGCAGCCCAGTTTACGAGCTCTGCCACACTTACTCTTAAGCTTCAAGAAAGCGACGATGGCTCTACTTGGACAGATATCCCAGACGGGTCATTCCCAGTCATCGCAGCAAGCCCTAGTGGAGACCAAGTCGCTAGTAACGCCATGTACTTCTCTCGCGTGAACTTTGTGCATAAAAAGCGCTACATCGGTCTAGAGGGCATCGTTGCAACTGCGAGGGCCACCTTTGGCGTTACGGCTCTTCTTCTCTCTTACGACACCAGAAACAACACTACGCCTAGCGTAGTGGTCTAAACGAACAACCGGGGGGCAGCTTTCTGCCTATCTTCTTGGCTTCTTCTCCTCAAGCTGCCCCCCACCTTCTCCCTCCTAAAGAATAACACCATGCACTATTACAAAATCTCGTCTGACATCGAAGAGCTCCGCAATTCTGCCGGAGAGGTCGTAGGCAAAGGGGGCGAAATCATCCCGTTGGCTACAGACTCCGAGGACAAGCGTACTCGCAGAGCGGCAGAAGGTGTGTTGATGGGCAACCACACTTGGCTGAATCGGGTGCCCAAGCCCGTCAAGTCTTCTAAGAAGAAGGCGTCTAAGAAGGCCAGCTACGAAACTCGGGAGATGAAGCCCGATAGCAAAGAGGGCTGATCCTTGGCGTTAATGGATGCAACAACCAAGGAGCGGGTAAAAGACCTCCTTGAGATCACAGGCACAAGTCAGGACAATGTCCTCGACCGCCTGATCGCATCCGTAAGCCAGCGGATAGAGGACTTCATTGACCGTCCCTTCCACCAAACTGCGCGTACTGAGGAGTACTCGATCAAGCCCCGGCAGAGCACTCTGTTCTTAAGGGCGTATCCTCTGACCGCTCAAAACCAAGTCACTAGCGTAAAGGTTGCTGGTGACCATGATTTTGCAGCGGCTACCGCTGTGGATTCCGGCGACTACCATGTGGACTTGGATTCGGGGATGTTGCACTTCAACTACTACCCGATCACCAACTACATGGGCGACAACATGGCTACTGCGCCGAATGTTGTGCAGGTTGTCTACACGGGTGGGCTTGCGACCAGCACTGCAAACCTCATTAGTAACTACCCGGCGATTTCGGCCGCTTGTGAGACGCAGGTTATCGCCATGTGGCGGCGTCGAGACAACCCGATGATCGAGTCGGTAAAGATTGACGAGTACAGTTCGACTGTGGCTGGACCTCTAGAGTTCTTGCCGGATGTCCGTCAGGCCCTGTTGCCATACAGGCGTATGAGGTTTGGGCAGTGACACGCAGCATCGTTCAGTTCCACAGCAATGGCGATGACTTTGCGCGTAGGCTCAAAGCGAAGGCGGCTGAGGTGGAAAGGGCTGGCCGCAGGGGTCTCACCATTATCGGTGAAGACTTTGTCAAGCGGCAGAAGAAGGAGTTTGCTCCTTTTCGCATGGGTGCAATACACACCGGGCTTGGTCAAGGCCCTCTGGGGTATCCCCAGATCATGGCGCGAGGTGGCAAGCTTAGAAGCAGCGTTGGAGCGTATGTGTCTGGCGACAAGCTTCAGAACATGAAGGTTCGACTTCGCGTAGGTAGCAAGGCAGCGCCCTATGCAGCGATACAAGAGTTTGGGGCAAAGCCTCGGCCTAAAACCGCAGAGTATATGCGTATACCTCTGCCGGGAGCTCTTACCCCTACTGGGCGCAAGATCAAGTCGAAGGCGCGGCCTGTCCGCACAGGAACAACCAAAAAAGGCAAGCCGATCTATACATCAGGCTTTGGTCGGCTTGTCCCCATAACAACAAAAAAGGGCAATGTCGTAATCGTAGCCAAGCGAAAGGGCCGCAACGGCAAAGAAACCTACGGCTACAAAGAGCCGTTGTTTGTTTTGAAGAAGAAGGTTGAGGTGCCCCCGCGCCTTAATGCTCGCAAGATTCTCTACGGGGTACTGCGTAGGCGTATGCCGCGCCTGCGTGGAGCTATCTTCCAGATACTTGCGCCGTCAGAGATGCTAAAGGGAGGCAAGTAGTGGGCTACACAGCAGCACACACTTGGAACATTACCTCTGAGTTCCCCTTTGAGGTGTCGGTAAGTCGCGCAGGCGTTCGAAGCCCGGTCGATGGCGGCATGGTACAGCGCAGGCAAACCTTCTCTAGTGAGAACGCAGGTGGGCAGGCTGGCATTCGCACCTTTACGCTGACATACAACCTTGCCACCAAAGCCGACTACAGCGCCGCTGTGGAGTTTTGGAAGAAGACGAACGGTGGCGCGGAGGGCATCAACTTAACGGTCTACACGCCGTATACGGGCTCCTCAGAGACCGTGATCGTTCGGATGGTCGGGGCTCCGTTTGCTCTGATGAAGGTGTCACACGCGCAGTACCAGTTTTCGGTGCAGATGGAGGAGATGCTTCATGCCCCCTAGTGGTCTGCCCGTAAAAGAAGACATCATCGCCAACCTAAAAACGGCGCTTGAGTCAATAGCAGCAGGGGACTCGTACTACACCTCTGTACAGAAGGTGACTAGGTACGCAGGTGGTCCGATGGATCTGACGGTGTTCCCGTCTATCGTCATGACCCCCCTTGGAACCGACTACGGTCCTCCGGCAACTCAGGGCACACTTACGAGCGCAGCTTCGTTTCGTGTGAGCATCGACTTGTTTCTGAGGACACGAGGGAGCTCAAGCTCCCTTGGAACAGACCCGGATGTCCCTGTCTCTTTAGAGAAGTTCATACGGGATGTGCGTCAGGCGGTGGTAGTGGATCGAACTCGCGGTGGAAAGGCTATCAACACCTTTACCGTCAACGACGAGATCTTTTACCCCACGCAAGACGATGACCCTTACGCCACAGCAAGAGTAACGATTGAGGTCAACTACAGGACAAGCTGGGACGATCTCAATACAGCAACCTAAAACTTCTAACTAACCAACTGATCGGAGAACGCCCCAATGGCATTCAAAACTTTCAACCGCGCCCTCTACGCGAGTCTCGAATCCGCCGAGGGCAGTAGCGTTTCCCCTGATGATAGCCCGATGGCTTACATCGAAACTACGGATCCCACCTTTACGGTGACGAACCGTATGTTTGACCGCAACCCGACTCGTCTGTCAATCACACCTGTTCCCGCAACAGTCCCCGGTACAGCAGTCTCAACTCCTTCCGCTACGGTGGAGTTTAGCTTCGGTGTCGAGATGGCTGGTAGCGGCGCGACTGGCACCGAGCCTCGATGGGGTCGCCTTCTTGAAGCTTGTGGCCTTGAGAAGCTGACGCTCGATAGCGTTGGGTTTGACGCCTTTACTGGAACTGGAGTTAACAAAGGCAACTGCCTGCTTCACGCTGAAAGACTCGCATCAGGCTCAGGGTCTTCTTTTGATGACAGCGATGATGTAGGCCGTGTTGTAAGCGATACTTTCGCGAGCGATGGCACTGTGTACTTTGTGCAGGGTGTAGGCGGTGCAAGTAGCCATGTCCCGGCAAATGATGAAAATCTTGTTGGAGAGGTTACTAACGGTTCTCCGACTTTGGTTGCTACAGACACGGTTGCCGCCGATGTAGGCTTTGCATACGCACCTCTGAGCAGCAGCGTTCTTGGCGGAGCTAACGATTCCAGCTTGACGATTCGCCTTGTGTACGACATCTCGACGGGCGCGTACATTGAGGCCGTTGGGTGCCGTGGCAGCGTTGAGTTCGCCATGACGAGCGGTGACAGGGTGATGATGAATTTCACCTTTACAGGTCGCATGAGCAACTACAGCAACGCTGGAACTGATAACAAGCTTCCGCAGACGGGAGTCACCACAGTACCCCCGGCGTTTGTCGGCGTAAGCCTTGGCATTCAGGACACCTCGTATGCAGCCAACTCTGCGGCGGACTACACGGGCTCGATCTTTAGCACCATGAACATCAACTTGGGCAATGAGATCACCGTTCGTGAAAGCACCAGCGCAGCGTCAGGCTACGATGTGGCCTACATCACGGGTCGAGCTCCCTCTGCTACCTTCAACCCTGATGCGGTACTCGAAACCACATTTGCCTTCTGGGATCAGTTCCTCGCTGGTGATGTGACTCGCGCCTCGCTTACTGTCGGATCTACTGCCGGAAACAAGTTCCTGTTCAAAATGCCTGCGATGCAATTCACTGGGATTGCTGACGGCAACCGAGACGAAGTGTATGTCTACGACAGCACGACTAACTTGACGGGTGGCGATTACGGCTCGTCCATTCAGGAGTCGGCAAGTGCGGCTGCGACAACTTCTACGCAAACCAACCCTCGTTTGGGAACGAACAACGAGTTCGTTCTCTTCTGTCTGTAAACCCGCAATCCAACGGAGGCAACCATGCCGATTGCATTAGACCCCAAAGCTACATTCGAGTATGTCCTTGAAGATGACCGCTCTCTCCCTACAGAGGAGCAGACTGTCTTCACCTTGCGCGGCCTTACGGTCGCAGAGGAGGCTCGTGTGGCCGATTCAATGATCTCAGGACTCCCCGGCCAAGACGAACTATCGTTTAGGTCGGGGACACACCAGTTGACCGTGCTTAGGTACGGGCTTCGGGGGTGGAGCAACTTCAAAGACTCTGAAGGCAGCGCCGTCCCCTTTGAGACTACGAACGGCAACCCGCGCAATGTAAAGGACAGCAGCTTAGACAGGATTCTTCCGGCCTATCGGACGGAGCTTGTCAACGCAATCCTTGAGCGCGGGAGCGTGAATGAAGCCGAGGGGGAGTAATACGGGCTGCGGTAGCAAGCATCTGGGGGAGGGGCGTAGCCAAGTCGCTGAATCGCCCCTTCCCCGACTGCTCCCGCTGCCGTGGCCCAAAGTCGGCACCCCTAAGAGAGTCTTGGGGATGCGACGAGCCAGCGACTCGCGTTGTCTGGGAGTCCGTTTGCCCTCGTTGCGGGGGGAACGAACCAGATTGCCCCGAATGCAAGGGCTCAGGCGTAAAACAGCACTTCAGGTGCCCACGCTCGATGATCAACGAGTCCCCCAAGGGGGCGCAGGTTCATGTGGACCTGTTGATGCGAGCATATATGCACTACGACACCCGCAATGTCTTGCCAGCCGAAGGCGGATGGCTAGACCAGACACGCAGCTTCCTCTACTGCGTAGACCTCATCGACTCGGAGAAAGCCTACTGGGAAGGCATGATGGACGAGGAGATGGAGCGTCAACGCAAGAAGGCCGAGTTGGCAAGGCAAAGCACAGGACGCCGAGGTAGGTAGACATGGCTGTAGGACGCGACGAGCTCATTGAAATGGAAGTCCGCTTGCGGGACTTCATGACCAAAGAACTTAAGCGTCTTGGCCTCCAGACCCAGAAGACTAGCCGTATGGCTCGCTCATCGTTTTTGAAGATGGGCAAGTCTGCCGGAAGGCTGGCCCTTAAGTTTGCAGGCATTACTACAGCCGTGCTTGGCCTTGGCGCGGGCCTTGGCGGCTTGATGGCTCTGTTTGGGAAGGTGCGTCAGGGCATGGGGGAAGCCGTTGCATTCAGCAAGGCGATGGCTGAGGTGGGCACCATATCTGAAGGTGTGGCCGGAAATATAGAACACTTCTCTGATGCCGTTCTAGACCTGTCTACAGCCTTTGGGCAAAGCGAACTAAAGACTGCTAAGGCGTTGTACCAGACGATCTCGGCAGGCATTACAGATACTACTGAGGCCATGACCTTAGTAGGCGAGGCTTCTCGCCTTGCTGTTGGAGGCTTTGCAGACATCAATGTTGTGGTGGACTTCCT
>VTLG01014246.1_pt1 | contig 13723 bp, 14 predicted proteins | sample 4694571 | NCBI WGS metagenome assembly VTLG01 (sample SAMN12604809, study PRJNA352737) | marine metagenome | biome: ENVO:00000447; feature: ENVO:00000209|ENVO:00000569|ENVO:01000036; material: ENVO:00002151; isolation source: viral sequences binned using virsorter ...
GCACTTATACTGGTGATGGTCATAATGTTATGCTGGTTAAGGGAGGTGCAAATGAATCGGATAGTAAAGTATTTGAAGTACAAGATCAAAATGGTAATGTTGATTTAGTTGTACTAGGTACTGGCAAAGTCGGCATCGGCACAAGTGCTCCAACATCTCTATTACATACCAGAACTACCACCTCAATGGGTAGTGGTGTGCCACTTGCTACTTTCCATAACGCTTATGGTAGCGCTGCAGCAGGGTCTGATGGGGTTTTAATTCAAGGAGGAGCATCAGAAGCAGGAGCATATACTCTAAAGTTATTAGATTATGATGGTAATAATCCTATCTTTTTTAGTGGAACTGGCAGAGTAGGCATCAACACAACTACTCCTGCAGGCCCACTTCATGTTAGGGGCAGATCGGGGGAAGCATTGTGGAGTTATTTCGACAATTATTCGTCTAGTGAGGCCTATCATGCAGGACTTCAATGGAGGCATGGAACTACAGCAAAATGGTACATGTATAATGCTGGAAGCACCCATAGATTTTATATAACGGATGTGGGAGATGATCATGGAGCTTATCTTACACAAGGATCTGGAACTGGATGGACTAATGTATCAGATAAAAGAATTAAAACTTCATTATCACCAATAGCAAATGCAGTAGATAAATTAAATACTCTTCAGGCAGTTAATTTTAAATGGAAATATGGAAGTGTTGAAAATAAAGCAAAGAATAATTTAGGACTTCTTGCACAAGAAGTGGATAAGGTTTTTCCAGAAGCAGTAGATAAAGCTCCAGTAAAAAATGTAAAAATTATAGATCACCCAACTTATGAAGGTGAAAAAAAGGCCGATCCTGAAACTACATGGGGATTGAGAGGAAATGACTTAATTCCAGTTTTAGTAAAAGCAGTTCAAGAACTATCAGCAGAAGTAACGGCACTTAAAAACGCATAGTAAAAAATAAAATTATTAACAGGTGAAATTATATTATGAAAATTATATTCTGTCTGCCGGGGGCTTCTTTCTCCGGCAGGTTTTTGCAAAATTGGACTAATCTCCTTGCAGAACTCCCAAAATACAAAATAACATACGGTCTTTCGCAGCATTATCTCTGCAACATTTACCATGTGAGAACCAAGTGTCTTGGTGCATCTTTGGATCGTGGTGTGGATCAAAAACCATTTGATGGAAAAGTGGACTATGATTACATTATGTGGATTGACTCTGACATGGTGTTCACACCAGAACAATTCTTCAAACTCTTGGATCACGAAAAGGATGTTGTCTCTGGAATGTACAAAATGAGTGATAATGTTAATTATGCAACCGTTGAAAACATGGATGAGGACTTTTTTGAGCAGTGGGCATACTACCAATTTATGCAAGACAAAGACATTGAAGCGAAAAACAAAAAACTTTTCAAGGTAGATTACACTGGAATGGGATGGATGCTAGTGAAGTACGGTGTAATCGAACAGATGAAATATCCTTGGTTTCATCCAAGAGTCCAAAAACATAAGGCCGGATGGGAAGAATTCGTGTGGGATGATGTAGAATTCTGCATGAGAGTGCGAGATTTGGGTCTTGATGTATGGGTAGATCCAACAATTATCCCTGGCCACGAGAAAACGGTAGTTATGTGAGATCTAAAGATTTCTGTAGAATAAATATAAATAAATAATCACAATTTTCTATGGAAGTCTCATGGCCGTTTCACTCAAGAAAAAAGTTCAAAATTATACGATAGATCAAGGTGCTACCTTTGAGAAGACGATAGGTGCAGAAAATTCGTCTTCTGCTGCCGTGACCATTTCCTCTGGTACGGTTGCGGGCGCAGTTATCAAAAACTTTGCATACGCAAATACCCTTCAAACATTTACTACTTCTCTTACTGGCGCAAATTGCACCTTTTCGTTGACTGCAACTCAGACAGCAGCACTTGCGGAGGGAAAATACTATTACAGTTTGACCTACACACAAAGTGGAGGTACTATTAAAGAACGACTTGCAGAAGGCTTGATAACAGTTAGTCCTTCCGCTGAAATTAACAACGGATAAAAATATGTCTTCTACACAACCAGCATCGACAACAGAATTAAAAGAATATTGTCTAAGGAAACTCGGCAAACCAGTAATTGATATCAATCTTGCAGATGAACAAATGAACGATATGATTGATGAATCAATTCAAATGTTTCAAGAATATCATTTTGATGGAACAGAGGTGCATTATTATTCAGAACAAGTGGCCGCAAGTACTCTAACTTTTGCAGGAGCATCTACTGGAACATTTACAGCAGAAGAAACAATTACTGGTGGAACATCAAACGCAACTGCAATAATTCATGAAGTAACAAGTTCTTCTGTTTTGAAATTTAAAGAACATAAAGATGGAAACGGACTTAGGGCTGCAAATACTTCTGGTGCAACATTTACTTCAGGAGAAACAGTTACAGGTTCAAGTTCTGGTGCAACTGGTGTGCCACATGGAACACAGGCAACTGCTGTTTCGTTTGGAAATGCAGATTTGAAATATCTAACAATTGATGATACAATCATCGGAGTCAGAGATGTTCTCCCAATTAGTCGGGCCCTTTCCGCTAATGATATGTTTTCAGTAGAATATCAATTTAATCTCAATGAACTTCCAAGTGTTCTTCAAGGATCGGGAGGATTGGGTAGTTTTGCATTTACAAAACAAAATCTTTCTCTGCTGAATCAAATGTTTTCAAGTGGAGCATCTCGACAAATAAGATTCAATAGAATGACAGACAAACTTCATTTGGACATGGATTGGGATAATGCAGTAGACATTGGAGATTGGATTATAGTTCAATGTTATAAGAAAATAGATGGAGGAACATATACGGAAATATATAATGATATTTTTCTAAAGAAATATACAACTGCACTATTCAAAAAACAATGGGGTCAGAATTTAATCAAGTTTGAAGGGATGCAATTGCCAGGTGGAGCAACATTGAACGGAAGACAAATATATGATGATGGAAATGCAGAACTGGAAAAACTAGATGAGGAAATGCAATTAAAATATTCTTTGCCCGATAACTTTTACGTAGGATAATTGAATGGCTACAAATTCATATTTTCGTACATTTGATGCTGAAAATGACCAAGAACTCCTGCATTCAATTGTTTCGGAATCAATACAAGTAACTGGATATGATGTAAATTATATTCCTAGAACTCTTGTCAACGAAGATACAATTCTTGGTGAGGATTCTATTTCTGAATATAAAGATGCATATTCGGTTGAAATGTATATCAAATCCGTTGATGGATTTGAAGGAGAAGGAGATCTTGTTTCCAAGTTTGGATTGGAAGTGCGTGATCAAATTATATTTTCCATGTCAAGACGAGCATGGGAAGGTTTAGATATTGGAACACGGCCGAAAGAAGGTGATCTTATCTATTTCGGTTTGACCAGTAAACTTTTCCAAATTATGTTTGTCGAACATGAAACACCATTCTATCAAAATGGCGCACTTCCAACATTCGACCTTACTTGTGAACTCTTTACTTATTCTGATGAAACCTTGGATACTGGAATTGATACGATTGATGTAATCGAACAGAAACAATCTTTTGTTCGCACATTTGAATTATCAAGTGTTTCAGGAACGTTCACTGAGGGAGAAACAGTCACAGGTGGTACTTCTGCTATTACTGGTGAGGTTGCAAGATGGGATTCTGCAACCAGTTATCTCTATCTTATCAATATGACAGGAACATTTACAGTAAGTGAAATTTTGACAGGTGCAACAAGTTTGGCTACTGGAACTTATGCAACTAAGATTACAACAGATGAAACTTCTGAAACTCTTCAGACTATTGATGATTCAACATCTGATAAAGTTTCTAGTAATAAACAATTTGAGATTGATGCAGATTCCGTCTTTGACTTTTCTGAATCTAATCCATTCGGAGATAATCCATAATGTTTGGAACATATTTTTATCACCAAACCTCAAGAAAGATGGTGGTTGCGTTTGGTTCGTTATTTAACACTATTGAAGTTCGTAGAACTGATAGTTCTGATGCAGTAACCGAAGTTGTCAAAATTCCTCTTTCTTATGGCCCAAAAGACAAGATGTTGACTAGGATTAGTGCAGATCCTAATTTAAATCCAAAAGTGGCACTTACTGTTCCAAGAATGGGATTTGAATTAACTTCTATGACATATGATGGTACAAGAAAATTGAATACAATGGGAAGAAATGTTAAAAGAGGAACAACATCTCAAACATTGAAAAAACAATATAATCCTGTACCTTATAATTGGGAATTTTCTCTTTATATTTTTGTAAAAAATGCAGAAGATGGTACACAAATTTTAGAACAGATTCTTCCATTTTTTACTCCCGATTTTACAGTGACAATGACTATAATTTCTGGTATGAGTGTTAAGCATGATATTCCGCTTATATTAAATTCAGTAACAAGTGAAGATACATATGAAGGGGATTTTGCAACAAGAAGATCTATTATTTGGACTCTTTCTTTTACAATGAAAGGATATCTATATCCAAATATATCGGATAATGCAAAAGTTATTAAATCTATTGCAGTTGATACACATCTTATGTCGGCCGCAACAGCTGCAGATCCAGTTTATATTGTTTCTGAAGATAGTACTTCTTATGGAAGAAATTATATGATTTTAGATAAACATGCAGTCGATGATGCAACACGAATACGAATATTATCAGAATCATCTGAAGATGCATCTTCTGCTGGACAAACTGTAAGTAGAACAACGATTGAACCTAAAGGTACAAGTGTAGATATAACAGACGAAGATTTTGGATTTAGTGAAACTTTTGAATTTTTTCCTCAAGGAGTAACGTATGATCCAGTAAGTGGAACTGATAGTTAATGAAAGTTGAAAAGATAGTAGAAAATAGAATAGAAAAACACTTAGATTTAGTAGAAAACAATAAAGAAATTCTAAATACAAGTGAAGTTCTTCCTGCCACGATTAATGGAGAAGGTGATAAAGATACAGATTTTCAATATGCTCGTGAAAATATGTATCATATTATTGAACGTGGTAGAGATGCAATGGATGAACTTTTGGAGATTGCGAAAGCAGAAGAGTCTCCAAGAGCATTTGAAGTATTTGGTCAATTACTCAAAAATATGACCGATTCTCAAGAAAAATTAATGGAACTTCATCAGAGGAAACAGAAGATGGAATCTGATGGAGAGAGACAGGAAGTCACAAGAGCACAAAATGTGACTAATGCATTGTTCGTTGGTAGTACAGCCGAACTACTTAAATTGGTCAAAAAAGAGGCAAAAGAAAAATGAATGAGTTATTTAATGCATCCGAATTGATGATGATGGGACTTGTTATATTTTCATCATTTTGGATATTCTTATTTAATTATAGAACAGATAATAAAGACAAATATGCAGACAACAAATGGTTAATTTTACTTGATTTACTTATTAATTTGGGAATGTCCGTGACAGGATATTTACTCATTACAATAGTATTTACAAATGTTCCACAACTTGCTGCATATGAAAGTTATCGATACCCTGTGGGTTATCTTTTTGGATTGACATCAAACGTGAGCATACCTATTGTTCTCAAATGGTTTCAACAACAAATCACCAAAAAGTTAAATCAAGCAGGAAAGAAGTGAGGTAAATTATGGCAGAACAAAAGAAAGCACCAAAACACGTTGCAGATGAAAATGTAGATGTGATGGAGTTAGAACCAGTAAAACAGATTGAAATTGAAACTAAAAATCTGGTTGCTTCAAGTAGAGTATTCATATACACTATAATTGGTTTACTTGCATATTTAATATTCATAGTTGCACCATCCATTGAAGAGAAAGTTACGTGGATGGAAAAAGATTTGAATTCAGTATTGGTTCAATCAGAAAGATTTAAAAAATCAACTAGAGTATTTGCAAAAGACAATCAATGTGCATCTTGTCACCTAAGTCCAGATCATTTACTGCACAATCTTCTTACAAAATATCCAAGTTTTTCTGATATTAAAGCATTTATGGTAGTTGGACATCAAAGATTTTATACAACGCCAACTCCAATTCCAGATGAAGAACTTTTAACAATTTATAGAGCATTGCAGTAATGTGGTTGCTATCGGGAAAAGTAATAATTGCATTGGTGTGGTCATTTTGGATGATTTCAGTGGGTTCCGTTGCTGAAGGAAATCCTGCTGATCAAGTAGTCATTCCAGAACCAATACAAGAAAGACCAGAGTATTTTCCAACTTATGGTATAACTCTTGCTCGTGTGAAGGAAAGAGGAGAAGTTCTTTGTGGAACAAAAGAAGATTTTCCTGGCTTCTCAGAAATGATATGGACTGATGAGCATGGTCAGAGGTGGATTGGATTTGATGTAGAGATTTGTCGTGCAGTTGCAGCCGCAGTTTTTGATGATGCAAATGCAATAGAATTTATTGAAGTTGATGGTAAGACACGATTTACATTTTTAATAGATGGCACGATAGATATTCTTTCAGCTGCGACAACTTATACTTTTTCAAGAAATGTTCTTAAAAAATTAGAATTTCTTCCTACTACATTTTATGATGGTCAGGGGTTTATGGTAAGAAAAACCCTTGGTGTATCTTCCGCTAAACAGATGGAAGGTGCGAGAATATGTTATAGTACAACTGGAACTGCTGCAAAAAACATAAAAGATTTTTTTAAGAAACATTTTATAACATATGTTCCAGTAGAAGTTGAATCGCCAGAAAGACCCAAAAGTGTTTATTTGAGAGGTGATTGTGATATGTATGGAACAGATCGATCTGGTCTTGCATCAAATAGACTTCAATTTGATGATCCAGAATGGCATAAAATCCTTCCAGAAATTATTTCAAAAGAACCTCTTGGGCCAGTTGTAAAATATGGTGATCAGCAATGGTCTAATATTGTGAGGTGGACAGTATATGTACTTATTATTGCAGAAGAGTATGGAATCAATTCAAATAATATTGATAAATTTGCAAATAATATTGATCCTATGATTAAAAGGTTTATGGGAGAATTAAATGGAAAAGATCATCCTCATCTTGGATCTAAATTAGGATTGTCTGCAACTTGGGCATATAGTGTGATTAAACAAGTCGGAAATTATGAAGAGATATATGAGAGAAACGTGGGAGAAAAGACACCGCTTGCATTGAAGCGAGGGTTAAATAAACTTTATACAAAGGGAGGATTGTTATATGCGCCACCTTTGAAATAGGAAAATATGTGGATTCTAAAGTGGATATCAGGAATTGTTGTTTTCTTATTGGTGGGTTATATAATTTTTATTTTTACAAATAGTTATAGATTACAAAAAAAATATGAAAAAACTCATTTCCCCTGTACTTACATAGTGGGGAAAATGTGTACAGTTAAACCAACTTGGAAGAAGTGTGGGGGAGGTGTGCCAGAAGATTATTGTGAAAGAAAGTTAAACGGTTATCTTTAAAAGTGGGGTACATATGGGTCACGTTACACGTTTTTCCAAAGAGGAAGAATGGGAAGAACGAATAAAACATTTCGAGCAAGTACCAGAAAATCGTACTGCTGTAGATAATATTCTGCGAGTTAATCATGGCAATCAAATGAGATTGGGGTTAATGGCAGATGCAAAAGCAAACATTATGATCACAGTTACTTCTATTGTCTTTTCTGTTACGGTTGCAAATCTTGACAATGAGACAATGAAATGGCCCCTACTTGCATTTGCATTTGGGTGTTTCTTTTCTTTATTGTTTGCAATATTTGCAATCATTCCAAATACAGATTATCCTAAAGTGAAAGGATCTAAAGAGATTGATAGGAGTTCACCTATATTCAATCCTTTGTTTTTTGGACATTTTGCACATTTGGATATACACGAATACAAAGAAGATTATGCAAAAATCTTAATGACAGATGATAGTGTGTATGATTCAATGGCAGGAGATATTTTCGGGCAAGGAAAGATACTTGCATTGAAGAAATATAAGTATTTGAAATGGTCATATAATAGTTTTCTTATAGGTATGTCGGCTGCAATTGGAGTTTTTATAGTGCAGAATATTATTTGAAATGATATAAAATAAATACTAGAGAATCCATTTCTAGGAAAGATATGAACGATATTGCAGAAAAATATACTGAATTGAGGGAAGAACTTGACAATAAAGATCCCCTTATAAGATATGCAAAACTCAAGGAAGAGTTGGATCAAAAAGATCCCATTGTTAGGTATCAAACTATTAGAGAAGAAATAGATAAAATAAAAGCAGACAAAGAAGAAAAAACTTTAGAATCTTTAGAAAATCTTTTTCAATCTTTAGGAGGGGAGGAAGCAGTTGTTAGAAGTGAATCAAAAATTGCAAGAAATGCAGAAGAACGACAAGAGAATGTCGTTGAAGAACCAATTGGAGATGTTGAAAAAATTGATCTACGAGAAGAAGAACCCACCGAAACAAAAAAAGAAAATCTTACCTCTGGACTTGAATCAATAGTTGATGTAATATCTAAACAAGAAGCAGGAAGAGAAAAATTACAAGAAGAAATAGATCCTGTTTCTGCACGAATTGAAAAACTCGAAAAGTGGATTCAGAAGATTGCGGTTGCAGGGCCCGGTTCTGGTGAAGTCAGAATCTTGAATATGGATGATGTTGATACTACTGATCTCGCAAATAACAAATATCTTAAATATAATAGTTCAACTGGAAAATTTGTATTTGCTACTGTTTCTGGTGGGGGCGGATCTGCACATACAATGCAGAATGCAGGATCGGATCTTACTGCAAGAACCAATTTAAATTTTGATGGAACTTATGTAATTGCAACCGATGATTCTGGAAATGATCAAACTGACATTGCTTTAAGTTCTGCTCTACAATCGTGGCATGGAAAGTCAAGACCATCTGGTGATGTAATTGGTACTACTGATTCACAAACACTTACAAATAAAACCTTAACAAGTCCAGTTTTGAATACTGGTGTAAGTGGTACTGCTGTGTTGGACGAAGACAACATGGCATCTGATTCTGCAACACAACTCGCAACTCAGCAATCCATCAAAGCATATGTTGATGCACAAATTCTTACAGAAGATACGATTGCAGAATTAAATGATACGACAATTTCTTCAGCAAGTGATGGTCATTTTTTAGTACATACTGGTTCTGCATGGGTAAACGAAGCTCCTGCAACTGCACTTGCATCTTTGGGTGTAACTTCATCTGCTGCGGAACTCAATCTATTAGATGGTGTTTCGGGTCTTGTTCAGGCAGACTTAACAAAATTGGCTGCAGTTGATTCAACAGCTGCAGAACTGAATATCATGGATGGTGGAACTTCTGCAACATCTACCACAGTTGCAGATGCAGACAGAGTAGTATTGAATGATAATGGAACAATGGTTCAAGTTGCAGTAACAGATCTTTCTGCATATTTTGATGATGAAATCACTGCAATGCCCAATCTGGTTACAACTGCTGCAACTACTGTCGGTGCATTGAATTCAGGATCTATTACTTCTGGATTCGGAACAATTGATACTGGTTCTTCTACTATTACAACTACTGGATTAATTTCTGGTGGATCTCTTGATATAGATCATGTTTTGATTAATGGTACAACCATTGGTCATACCGATGATACTGATCTCATAACAGTCGCAGATGGAAAAGTGACAGTTGCAGGAGAACTTCAAGCAACGACACTTGATATTGGTGGAACGAATATTACTTCAACTGCAGCCGAACTTAATCTTCTTGATGGGTCTTCGGCAGGAACAGTAGTCAATTCCAAAGGAGTAATTTATAGTGGAACAGGAACGATTGCTGGAACTCTTTCCACGGCCGCACAAGGAAATATCACTTCTCTTGGTACATTAACTACACTTACTGTTGATGATATTATTATTAATGGAACAAATATTGGACATACGAGTGATTCAGATGCAATTGCAATTGCATCAAATGGAAATGTAACTATATCTCAAGATCTTTTAGTATCTGGTGATTTTACAATAAGTGGAACAACGACAACAGTAAACAGTACAGTCACTACGGTTGTTGATCCAATTATGACTCTTCAAACCGCAACTGGTGGTGGTGCATTAGGATCTGATTCAAACAAAGATGTTGGTCTTGCACTTCAGTATCATACAGGTTCAGCTGCAAAAACTGCATTTCTTGGTTTTGACGATTCAACTGGAAAAATGATATTTGTACCAGATGCAACTATTAATTCAGAAGTTGTTTCAGGAACGAAAGGAACTATTGTTGCAAATCTTGAAGGTGCAGTAACAGGAGATGTTACAGGAAATGCAGATACCGCAACTGCACTTGCAACTGGTAGAACAATAGGAATGACAGGAGATGTAGTTTGGACTTCTGCATCTTTTACTGGTTCGGGAAATGTAACTGGTGCTGCAACAATTCAAGCAGGAGCAGTTGAAAATTCTATGCTTGCAGATGATGCAGTTGGTGCAGATGAACTTGCATCGAATGCTGTTGTAACTGCAAGTATTGTTGATGCTAATGTGACTAATGCAAAACTCAATATAGATTATACAGTATCTACTAATAGTAATACAATAGGAACTGCACCTAATGTTTATAGTGGAACAGCCGGACAGACTGAATTTACTATTAAAAAAATAAATTCATCTACTTCTTATGGAGTAAATGATGTTTTAGTATTTTGGCAAGGATTGTGTTTAGAACCATCAACAGATTATGCAATATCTGGAACAACTTTAACTTTTGATCAATCAGTAAAGGCCGGAGATCATATTGTTGTTCGTTATTTACCAGTATCGGGTTAAAATATGCCAGAACACGGAACTTACTTAGGAAATCCTCTTTTAAAATCTGCATACGTTCATCAAGATTGGACGGAAGAACAGGTTGGTGAATTTATTCGTTGTCAACAAGATCCTCTTCATTTTGTCAATCAACATATAAAAATTGTTTCGGTTGATGAGGGATTAATTGAATTTGATGTTCGTGATTATCAAAAAGACATGATCAACAAATTTCACAATGATCGATTTGTAATTTGTAAAATGGCCAGACAATCTGGTAAATCAACTACAATTCTTGCATACCTTCTTCATTATATTATTTTTAACGAGAATGTTTCAGTTGCAGTCCTTGCAAACAAAAAGGCAACTGCAATGGAACTTCTTGGTAGACTACAACTTGCATACGAACATATGCCGAAGTGGTTGCAACAAGGAGTTTTGATTTGGAATAAAGGAAACATTGAACTGGAAAATGGCTCGAAAATTCTTGCTAGTTCTACTTCTGGATCTGCAATTCGAGGTGGTTCGTTCAATATCATTTTTTTAGACGAATTTGCGTTTGTTCCTCAAAATATTTCTGAAGAATTTTTCAGTTCAGTATATCCTACTATTTCTTCTGGTAAGACTACAAAAGTATTCATCGTTTCAACTCCAAACGGAATGAATATGTTTTACAAGTTGTGGACAGATGCAGAAGAAGGAAATAATGATTATACTCCTATTTCAGTGCATTGGTCACAGGTTCCAGAACGTGATGAAAAATGGAAGGCTGATACGATTCGGAATACTTCTGAACGACAATTTCAACAGGAATTTGAATGCTCGTTCTTGGGGAGTTCTAATACTCTTATCTCAACTGAAAAACTTATGTCTATGCCGTTCAAACATCCAGTTTATGCACACGAAGGATTGGATGTATATCAAGAACCAATTACCAATCACACTTATGTAATGATATGTGATGTGGCTAGAGGAGTTGGTTTGGATTATTCTGCATTTTCAGTATTTGATGTTACAAAACAACCATACCGTCAAGTTGCGAAATATCGAAAAAATGATATTTCTGCAATGTTGTATCCAAATATAATTTTCACAACTGCACAGAAGTATAATGATGCATTTGTTCTTGTAGAAGTGAATGACATTGGACAACAAGTGGCTGATATTCTCTATCACGATCTTGAATATGAAAACATGATGATGATTACAATGCATGGAAGAAATGGACAACAAATTGGGGGTGGTTTTGCAAAAAACGTATCAATGGGAATTCGGACTACTAAACAAGTCAAAAGAATTGGATGTGCGACACTCAAAGATCTTATTGAAAGAAATAACTTATTGATTGATGATTTTGATACAATTTCTGAGTTAACAACCTTTATTGGAAAGAGTACATCGTGGGAAGCGGATGAAGGATGCCACGATGACTTGGTAATGACTTGTGTACTTTTTTCTTGGTTGGTGCAACAACGATATTTTAAAGAAATGACTGATCAAGACATACGAGAAAAAATGTTTTCTGAACAAATGAAAATAATAGAAGAAGAATTAGTTCCATTTGGAATTATTAATGATGGTAATGATCCAGATGAATTTCAAATTCCTGGCGATAATAATGTTTGGAGTCCGGCAAAAGAGCCAGGTCAATTTGAATATTATTAAAGATATCCATTCTTTTTAGTTTCAGATTTAAATCCAAAATCATCTTCTTCTTCCGTTCTTTCAGTGACTAATAATGCAAGAAGAGCATCTATTTCTTTTTCTAATTCTGGTCGAATATTACGAAGTCGAAAAAGATATTTAACACTCTCTTTTTCTATCATTTCTCTACTAACACGTACAGAAGTATAACTTTTTTTGTTTTGACTTTTGGTTTGAAGTTCAAGATGTTCTGGATTGACACAACCATTGTTTTCACAGGTTTGATGAACAACCATGTTTTCTGCAATAGTTCCATTGTGCAATAGATATGCAAAACGATGAGCAGGCATGGATTTTCCATCAATCGAAAACATGCCATATCCTTGTTTTTGTCTCGCTGCATTCCAAACATGACACTCATTGGTCTTATTGATCTTTGCATTGAAACGATTTATTGCTTTTTTAGGAAACTTCATATTTACCGTACACTAAATATTATTCATCAATTACGAGTATTTATAAATATTCCTAGAGTAATATAATTGTTACGAAAAACAACTCATAAAATTCAACGGAGATTAAAAGATGGCCTTTCAAGTAAGTCCAGGCGTAAATACCTCAGAGATTGATCTAACTAATGTTGTCGTTGCGGCAGGAACTTCAACGGGCGGTTTTGCTGGAAGATTCCGCTGGGGGCCAATCGAAGAAGTTACACTGGTAACAGACGAAGATAATCTGGTAAGTCAATTCCAAAAACCAGACGATAATAATTTTGAATCATTTTTCACTGCTGCAAATTTTCTGTCGTATACTAACGCATTGAATCTTGTTCGTGCCGCAAATACAACAGTCGCAAATGCAGCTGCACCAAAAAATGCATGTGCTGCATCTGGAACATATGTCAATGTTCAAATCACAACATCAGAATCATATTACAACACTTATGATCCAGAACAAGGTGGTTCTGCATACGGTACTGCTGCAAACGGCCCGTTTGTTGCAAAGTGGGCAGGAGATCTAGGAAATAGTCTTAAAATGTCTATTTGTCCAGCAGACAGACCATCTGCAACATTAACAGGAACAGTTGCATGGGCGGAATCTACTGCTGGATCAAACCCAGGCAGAATTACAGGAACAGGAACTTTATTTGGTATTGAACTTAGAGTCGGAGATGCTGTTTCGATTGCAGGGGAAACTGGATATCATATTGTAACTACAGTTACTTCTAATACTATTGCTGTTGCACACTCAACGAGTGCATCTGACTCGGCAGCAGT
>VTLG01016989.1_pt1 | contig 13723 bp, 22 predicted proteins | sample 4694571 | NCBI WGS metagenome assembly VTLG01 (sample SAMN12604809, study PRJNA352737) | marine metagenome | biome: ENVO:00000447; feature: ENVO:00000209|ENVO:00000569|ENVO:01000036; material: ENVO:00002151; isolation source: viral sequences binned using virsorter ...
CATATTTGCTGCCCCTCTTACTTTTACATAAAAGTCCGTTCCTAATATTGCTCCTGTTGGCTGCCATCCTGTTACAGTACCTGAGCTTTTTATAGCATCACGTTCTCTTGATACACTTAGTGTTCCTGACTTATTAATCACTACACCTCTCTCAACCCAAGAAGCAAAATCACCTACTGAACCTGCTGCTGAACCCCCTACTCTTACAGCAACTACATAGGCATGAAAAAAAAGAATAGTATCAGTAGGAACTGGAAAATAACTATCTGTTGTATTGTTTAGAAAAGAAGCCTTATTTGTACCTACATCTGTTTGCCTTCCAAATATCATAGTCATTGTTTGCCTTTCACCTAAACTATCTCCTGAAGCATTACCCCCTAAGACAATTGAGTTAGTAGCTGTAACCTCACCTAAAGTACCATAAACGCCAACATTGTTTATACTTCTAGCTATCTCATTATTATTTCCTGTTACTATATTATTTCTACACAACCCTCTAACAGTATTGTTTTCCCCCATTATATAGGTATTTCCAACTCCTGCTTCTGTATTATTTCCTGCACCATTTATTGAATTGCTTAAATTATCAAATGCTCTATCAATATTAGTGTTATATTTAAAAGCACTACAAGTATTAGAAGCTTTGTCATAGGTATATCCATAGGCTTCACATTGTGCTTGATTAGGCACTAAGCTATCATCTCCAGTTGTACTAAAAACAACAAGACCTGTTGATGATGTTCCAATAGGTGCTGCTGTAACTCCTTTTATGGGTTGTATGAGTATTTTTGATGGCATTATCCTATAAGTATAAATTCAACTGTTGCTAAGTCGTTTGGTTTGTAATCTATTTTGTTTACTCTAAAAGCTCGGTTTTTAATCATAACTTGGTCATTAAACTTAAATTTTGATATATCGCTAGGGTCAAGGTTTACTTTAAGCACCATTGTTCTTGTGTCAGCATTATAAAGTTCTGCATAATAAGGAAGCCAATAGATGTTAAATAAATTATTAGAAGGAGTTGACCCAAGCGCATTTACTATTTGACATTCTCCAAAGTTAAAATCATAAGTTGTTCCCATTACAGTAGGCACATCTGTTAAATGAGTAAATCTCAAATATTCTGTTTCAGCAGTAATAGCTGCAACTCCATTTTGTTCTGGTATATTATAAGTGCAGCTTGTCAAGGTGTGTTTTCCATTATTAAACATGAGTCTAGGAGAATTATCAAATCCTTCAGTTTCATCATTGCTCATGGAATAAAGTTTAGGTATGATAAAATCTGAATATTGCGACATCAGTTGTGCAGGAATTGTAGCTGCAAAAGGTTCTGCTATAATTTCTTTTTCACCTGTTAAAATTGTAAAATCTGAAGCATCCCAAATTTTACTTCCGTATAAATGACCTCCAACTTGTCTTTTATATTCAGTAAAACAAAAATCATCATCATCTTCTACAAATTTAAAAATAGTCTTTTTATTTAAAGTAGTCAAAGGAGATAGCTTCATTGTAGATGTATCTATCTTATCCGTCCAATCATGTTGGATGCTTCTGGCTGCTAAATTAGTTCCTGCTGTATTTGTTATAAATACATCTGAATAAGGTTCTATCAATAAGTTATTAGGATTATCAGGGTCAGGCATTGTAACCAAGTTGAACATTGTCATTATACCTTTTAAGAAGTCCCATTGACTAAGTTCTCCTCTTAAACTTCCTAAAAGAGTGTCATTTGTAGTTTGGTCTACACTTGTAGTTCCCCAAACTAAAGCATCATAAGTAATACCTCCCAAACCTCCACTAATTCCATCTTCTAAAGTTGTAAAAATATTTGATGACTTTGCTTGACAAAGTATCGTATCTCCTACTGATAATGTTGTACTAGGTGTGTTACCTACTGTAAAATTTCCTGTAACAGTAGTTCCTGCTGCCGTAACTGATTGAGTACTTGCCCACACCACCACCCCATTTACTACCCATTGCACCTCTAGTATTTCACTTGATGCTAATGCTGCTAAATCAAATACTAAATTAAAATTGAGATTGTAAACCTGTCCATTTTCAGTAGCTGTAAATACCCCTGAAGCAAAACCAAATGCATCAGCCATTGGATTCCCAAGTGGAGCAGGAATGTTCACAAAAAGTAAAGTAGCAAAAGATGTAGTAATAGATTGGTTGCTTGTTAATGATAATTCACCACTTGTATCAAATACAACAGGAGCATTATCTGAACCCCAATTAAAATCCATATATAGCTTCTCAAAATTAGCTGTATCAAAAAATGCAGAAGTAAAAGTAAATGGTGTTTGTGGAGCATTAAATATTCTAGACATTAAATACTTTGCCTGAATAAAAGGTCTAAATGCACTTTCTAAATTAGGCAATACAGGATTTCCTGCCGTATCTATTGTGTATTGATGATTCCAATCAACAAAAGGATATTTTACAGTATCATCATTATCTCTGAATCCTGAAGTACTTGGATTTGTATAAGTTATTCCTGTACCATCATAACTGTTTTGAATTTGCGTTATATTGTATGCGTGTTCTAGTTCTGTAAAATCTAAATCTGCAAATGTTCTATCTTGTAAAGTATCTGCTAATGCAGTAGCTTCTGAATAAAGATTAACATTGTAGCTTACTTCCCCATGTTTTTCCGATATATCTATCATTCTTAAAAACCCTTCAAATAATAAAACCCCATCTTGTTTTAATATTGCTTGAGTCCTTGCATAAGGATTAAATACTATGCCTTCTATTGTTCTAGTAACCTCAAACATATTGTCAAAGATTTGGTTGTTTCTTTTGGTAGCAGGTAAATTAAAAGCCTTTGAATAAGATTGTACTTGTTCAGCAGCATTCTTAAAATTATCTACACTTAGAGTTAGAGGTATATCTTCATCTTCATAAAGGTCGCAAATAACTGAGCCATTGCTTAAATTTTGAATAGGGCTAGAAGGTGTAGTTGTTGTTCCTGTTATATAAATTGAATTTATTACTGTAACAGAAGAAGCATTTGCATAATCAATAACAACAATAGTATTATTAGTACTTGGTGCAGTAAATTGAATAGTAGCTTGATTATTAGCATCAGGAACAGCTACAACTGAAGTGGTTAATGTAGTATTATTGAAAATTCTAATGGTTACATTTTGAGGTGTGAAAGAAGTGTTCCAAGTTATTGTGGCATCATATAAACCCCCTGCAACCATTCCGCTTAATTTTTGTAACGCACAAGCACCTAAAGTTGCATTAAAGAATAATTCGCCTGTTGGTGAATCAACAGAACCTGAACCAGAAATATGAGCGCCATACCAAGTACTAGGTATCATTGAAGTAGAAGTTACTTGCAAAATCTGAACGGCAGCCTGAGCGATTTGACCAGAATTGGATACAATAGCTGTTGAAGGAACTAATGCTGAAAAATTAGTAGGATTAGAAACCATTTGAGTATTAGGAACAGAACTAATAGCGTTTATTACCCCATCATACCATTGCGGAAATACTGTTAGTTGTACACTCATTAGATAGCTTGTGTTCTTAAGGTTTTACTTTTTTCTACTTCAAAAGTGTATTGAATTAGTTTATCATTAGCAATTGTTTTTTTAGTAAAGCTAGTAGTTGTCAATCTTACAGGTGTTGCATATTGCGACATAAGCCCAAATGGTTCACCTTGATTTAATGCTGTTGTTACTTTACGAGGGCTTTCCCATCCTTTTATTATATAAACTTCAGGGCTATTTATTAGTTCTTCAAACCAATCAGAATGCTCTTCAGTAACAAAATCTGTGTTCATTTTAATCTTTTCAGTTGCATTTACTCTAAAAGATTTCTTACCTCCCTTATACCCATAAGGCTCATACAAGGTATCATTCCAAGTTCCTTCTAATTGATCATAGGTAGTTCCTTTAGTTGAAATAGTTTTAACTGATTTTTGATTGAATGTATAATAATCCCAAGTCCCCCATTGGTTTAGCCAACCTAATCTTACTTGTTCAAATCCTTTTAAGTTAGGGCATAAAATATTGACTATTTTTTCTTCTGAAATTAAAGTAGGCGTACCATCATAAAGTCCTATTGTATAAGATTTTAAATCACCTGCTAATTCAGTATTGAAAGTATCGCTCCATGTTTTAACATTTGCAGGGAACGCACCAAATTGTAAAATACGCTGAGAATGTTCTCCTCCTAAAGATAAGGCTGTTGCATCAAAAGCAGCATTTGCAGCTGTTACATAAAGATTAACAGTTCCAGAAGATACACCACCTGCATCATATTCATCATATAGAGTAAATCTTACAGCTCTTACATCTTGATTAAAGTCCCCATCTAAAGAGTGTTTTGCAATATAAGACATAGTACCATAATCACCAGAACCTGCCCATTGTGTGGAAGGTGAATTGCTAAGTAGCTTTCTAGTTGTTCCTGCCATTATCGCAAAATCTGACATTTCAAAACCAAACCCTTGAGCATCTCCCCAAATAACAGGATTTACCCATTTTAATAAATTATTGTGTTTTACATATCCATTAAATATTAAACTTCTAAATGCAAAAACTGTATCGGTTTCAATTAATACACCATCTGCATCTGTAAATTCTGTATATGCTTGAACTTGACAATATTTAATAGAATTTGGGCTTAGTGAAAATTTGTCAATAATATGCATTGGAACTAACTTCTTACGATTTCCTGCTTGTTTCCAAGTAGAACGTTTTGCTGCTAAATTATCAACAGAAACAGTATTTTCTATAATACTTCTAATATCAAATATACCAACTCCTGCATTATTTGGGGTTGTCTTAAATGTTCCTATTACTGTTTCAGATGATGGAAGATTACTTGTAAAAACAGTAATGGTACAACAAAATTTGACATTTTGCTCATTTGCTACACATAAATCACTAGCAACTATTAAAATCATTTCTTGCCCAACAGGTGAAAAGTTGAATGCAGTTGTTTGTCTTATTTCTGTTGTATGTTGTGCCATTATTGTTTATTTTTTTGTAAATGTAGTTAAGTAACTTTGTATATCTTGTGTGAATACTTTTAAAAAATCATCTTGCAATTTATCGTACCATAATCCTAAAGGTTTTTGAAAGAAGCTAAGACTTTTGATCCCTCTAGTTTTAATCTTGTGGCTTATATAAATAGCTAATCCTGTAATATATCTTCCTGTATTTTTATCCCTACCTTTCTTCATTCCGTGTCCTTTTATTCCTTTCTTTTTAACCCATTTAGAAAGTATATCAATAGGAGGGCCTTTTGTTGTATATTTATAAGAGCTTTTTCTAGTCTTTCCTTTGTAGTCTTGAAAGGATTGTGATACTTTAGTTCCAGAAACTCCTTCATCTAAATAAGTTCCATAATCATCCATATAGAATTTAGTACTAAAGCCTGTTGCAGTTTCTTCAACTTTAAATCTAATTGACTTTCCTAAAGCAGTATTGCCTTTTTCTGCATATAAAAGTTTTTTAGAATCTTCTACAACGTGCTGACCAAAGCTATTTAAGTATCTTTCTATATTGGATGTATCCATTACTCAAGCCCTACAAATATCTCTACTCTTGGATTGTAAGAAGCCCCAACAGGTGTTACTTGTAAAGATGTAATGTCTTCCATTGTTCCAAATGAAGGACTTGTATCTGCTTCACCTAATGCAACTCCTCCACCTTGAAATAAAAGGTGAGATCCACCTGCTCTGATTGTTACTTGATAATTTGTGTTGGTTGTAACTATTGCTAATTCTATTTCAGCATTTGCATCCAAATTACTTACTCGGATATATTTTGTTCTATCCACATCAATTGCTCCTGCTGATGTATGTGGTGAAGCTGCAAATACCGCTACTGTTGTAGTTTGTGAATGCGCACAAGTTACAATCCTTTCAAAGACATCTTCAATATCTGTTGTTGTTACTGAAAGACTTGAACCTCTTACTGAAGAATTAAGTGTTACTGCATCTGTTATTGTTACTGTTAAATCTGCCATAATTTTATTTTTTGTCTATTTGTTTTAATTTATTTATTGCCCATTCTATTCCTGATGTACCACCCCAAGCGTCCCACATAATACCACCACACCCTTCAGAATAAGGAACGTCTTTGTATTGTTGGTGTCTTTTAAAAGATGCCATTCTTGCAATAGTATCTCTGCTTATATTTTTTTTCCCTGCTAATTGTGAAGCTCTTGTCCACCCAACTCTAGTTCCACAATCACTACCATTTTCTTTTTTCCATTTAATAGCTTTTTTAGCATTGTTACTAGCTGAATCAGGATAATCATTATAAGATACTAGATTTACGCTTATTGCTTCTAGTTTATCTAATACATCATCATAGTTCATATCTCAATTGTTATTTTAAAAAATCCTATTTTTATTCTATATTTTCCTATTCTAAATTTCATTAATACCCTGCCCCTGCACTCCTGACAGGAATATCACAAGTCTGGAAGTCATTTTGTACTAATACACCTATTTGAAAAACCCATCCACAACAAAGATTATCAAACCTTTCTTGAAAAGGTTCTATTGTAAATTGGTCATCTGTAAAATAAAGAGGAGCATTAATATCATTATCTTCTAATGTAGATTGTTGTATTGAATGCCTAAGCATTCCTATAAAGTCAGTAGCTATTTGTAAAGTTTCATTGTAAACATCTTGCTCATTTCCTAATGTCTTATACAGTTTACTGAAGTTAGCATCTGCATTATTAACAGTCCAATTAGCTCTTTCATCTACCATATCCATTATGAAGATTTGAAAGTTGTAAGTCAACGTAGAATCTCCTGTTGTTACTGAAATAGGGTTGAGATGAAGTAAAGCGAACTTCTCCATTTTCTCAAGATTGATTGAAAAAATATCACCAACACTTGTACTAAATATCTGGTCATGTTCTTCTGCCATTCTCAACAGAGTGTTTACTACATTGTTATATGTTTTGTTGCTTACCATTTAATTTTGTTTTTTGACTTTCATTTAAATCTGTTTCATAACTGAGCCAAGTTAAGCATTCTAAAAGCCCTAAGTTTGTTATCCTTTCTAAGTTTACAATCTGCTCATTACAGAGCCTATGCATGACTCCGAACCATCCCCATTTCTCGCTTACACTTTCGCTGACAATTGAGTCTTCATTTCCTTCAGCATCTGCATCAAAGATGATTCCAAAGTCTCCGATAATACGTTCCCTAAAACAAAAAAAAACCGTAAAGCACTTTGTACCTGTTCTGCTGACATCATTTTCATCTTGTCGGCTCGGATAGTTAAGTCCCCTCCATACTTTTCAATAGTATAAACTCCACTATTTGTTTTTTCTGTTACAGGTCTATAAAGAACTGCCATAACTTCTGGCAGGTGTTCTTCTATTCCATTCTTTATAAATGTTTCTAGATCGGCATACTCACCTAAAGTTATGTCATCTAAATTCGGATGAAACCCATATTCTTTGCCTTCTATTTTAATTATCCTTTTTAAAGAACTATCTTGCTCTGCTTGTATCTCTGCTACCTTTCCCATTATAATAGCAACATCTCTTAAACTAAGCTGCTTAATTAATTGCTTAGGCATATCTGATAGAGCCGCTATTGTTTCTTCCGCTTCTTTTGTCTTGCTTCCTGTTTCAAATTCAATTAATTTTAGCCATGTTTCAAGCGTTACATCTGACCAACTGTTTATTAATTTGAACTCTTTAATCTTGCCATCCTTCTTTACCTTGACTTTCATAGTATATAATAGAAAAAGTTAATATTTAGTTTACTGTACGAAATACCTCCCTGCATTTGGATTGTCAAGGTGGTATATTACATTGTATCTTATGCCATCAATAGCATGGTTGTAATTGTCCACGTATAATTTTGAACCCTTATCAGAATATACATAATTGTTCAATTCTTTAGCTATGTTTGTAGACTCAGGGCTTACTATTAATTGATAATCTTGCATTCTAGTTATACCACTTTCAATAGTTCCTTTCTTAACAGGCTTGATGTTTACACCTAAATGCTTCAAGTCTGCTATTAGTCTTGGTTCTGCACTATCAGCTATTATCAGAGTTTGTTCTACTTTATCTAATATAATCTTAGCTAACTCTTGACTCTTTAATCCATTCCTGTAAATGTGTTCTTTTAAGTAAATCTTTTTATGCTTCTTATCAATAGCTACTTCTGTAAGTGAGTCAGGATCAATTGAGAATCCAAAATCCATTCCACAAGATGTTTGTAAGTTATCAGGATTAAATTCACCTATTGACCAATTCTCAAAGACTACACCTTCTGCCCTATCTAACCATTGCCCAAGCAGTTTTTGAGTGTACTTCTTATAGTTAGTATGCTTTATAGCCTCTACACGCTCTAGGAAGCTCTCTGAGAGGTTTTCTTTATTGTCTAGGTATGTACTATGGATATAGCATACATTACCTCTAACGCCATTAAAACCTGCTTCTATTCCTTTACCCTCAAAGAATCTTTCATATATCCAATTGTCTTTTGTAACAGGATTCAATACTAAGATAATTCTATTCTGTATATTCTTTTCCCTAATACTAAGGTCTATTGTATCAAAGATGTTTTCATCAACAAGTTCTTCAGCTTCATCAAGTACCCAGTTACTGACTCCAGTTAGTGATTTAAGTGAAGCTGTTTGATTTCCTGCTGAAGTTTTAATACCTCTAAATAGAATATCTGACTTGTTCTTTGTGTTTACTACCTCTGATTTGTTTACACTAAATACTTCATCATATCCTAACAGCCCTATCTTTTCTAAGAACTCAGGTATTATTGAAAGACGTGCTGATGTCATTGTGTACCTTGTAAAGAGAATTCTTATTCCTTTAGTCATAGTTAGTAATGTCAGGAAGACTGTAACAGCAAAAGACTTTCCTGATCCTCTACCTCCTGTTATTATGAAGTATCTAGCATCAGACTCAAATAAAGGATTATATTTTTCGTTAAGATTCAGTTTTTACAAAGTTTATTAAAGGCATATTCAGACTTTCTTCATTTGAAGTAACATCTACCCTTTGTTGTGGTCTTCCGTAAAAATATTCAAAGAATAACTTAACAGCCCATTGTTCTTTTTTTTCTAATCCTTTTTTTAATGACTCTAATGCCATTGCGTTCATAGGTGTTAGATTCTCTATTAGTTTTTGTTCTTCTGCTTTTGCTTTTCTACCTGCTCCTGCTCTTTTTCCTCCGTGTGTCATTTTGAAATAATTTGATTAATCAAGTTGTAGTATATAAGAGAAATTACTTGAATTCATTTGGTAGCATTAGTCTTACACCTAGTTCTGTTAAAGCCCATATCCTTATTTGGTCTGCATATATTTCAAAGTCTTTTGTGTTCATTCTAGCTGTACTATTTACTTTCTGAAGCCCTATCTGCTTATCGTTTATTTCTATGCTTTGCCATTCACTTGAGAACTTTAATTTTAGACAATCATGCATTTCATCAGGAAAATAGCCAAGTGATTCTCCTAATGGTTGTACTATACAAGCCCAATAGTAATTGTTTTGCATATTGCTTCTATTGTTTCTTTGTTTCTTTACGCTAACTATGTAATCGCTATCAAGTTCTTTTAAGTAATTAAAAAGATTCTGTTTATCTTGCTTGTTGTTTATAGCGAAGTTCATTAATCAAAAGATTCATTCACACCTCTTTCACCTATTAGCTTTTCTTTAGCTCCCGCCCATAGCTTATCACCTCTTTTGCTTAGACTAGGTTCTGTACGTCTAAGACTAGGCATTCCTTCTTCAGGCTCACTATCCATATAAAGACCACATTCGCAAAGTGCTTCTTTTGCAATCCATTTTTCTTTAAAGACTATTGTAACTTTTGCTAAGTTTTTTTCTTTGCCACATTTACAAACGTACTTTGTCATTTTGCTAATCCTCCTGTTCTAGTTTTACTTTTGCTATATAGCTTGTCTAGTTCAAAGTGTAAATGGTTTATTGCTTTCTGTATATCTTGCTCGGCAGGGTTTCCTTCTTTCTTTCCTGCACGTAAAAGATAAGAACAAGCTGTTCCTACATTGTAAGATAAGTTAAAGTCTTCAACTACTTTTCTAGCTGAATAGCCATACTTAGTTCCTGAGTAATAGCTTGGTTCTGTTGTTTCTTTATAGTCTATCGGCATCATCTAATTTTTTTAAGTTATTATATATTTCAGCGTTGTGCTTTTTTTTTATTCTATGTTCTATATATAGCAATAAAATTCCTAGAGCTAATATTATTAGTGCTAGTATTTTCATTTGCTTAATAATTTTAATAGTTGTTCACTTGTATAAATTCTATCATCACCTGAATAGTTTTCATAGATACAAATAAAGTTTTCACCATCACTTTTATCCCAAGTCCAAAGGCTTTTCACATTCTTTTTGATATGAAACCTTAGAACTGATTTGATTGATTTATAGTTTTTTTTATCCATTGTATTTATTATATAGTTTTTTTATTCCATCAAAGGCTGCTGCAATACATGATCCGCAATTAGTAGTTGGAGAATAGGAGGTCATATATATTGTGTTGTATGTTTCTATCATTAATTTTTTAGCTGCTTGATTTTTTGCTCTTCCTGTTTTTAAATCTTTCCACATATTTAATATTTCATCTATTAAGTGTTGTGGTAAATCTTCAGGGGCTTTTAATACTTCTGTTGTCTTTAGCCAATAAGATTGAGGGCAAGACATTGGAGCAATTCTCGCTTTCACTTTCATAAAACATAGACATCTTTTGCAATTTCCAGTAGGCTTAAAATAATAAGCACATTCTTTACAGATTGCAATACGTTCTTCATATATTTCATCAGGCACAAAAAACTTATTCATTGAGTTTCTTTTTAAGTATTGTTCTGACTTTGTCTATTGTAGTAAAAAGACTGTTGCGACTTATGCTTGTTTTCTTAGCAAGTGAGTCTAATGTATTGCCTTCATGATAATAAAGCTCAAACACCTTTTTATCATACCAAGTAAAACCTGTATCTTCTAAAGCCTTATCAATTTCTTCTAGCTTTTCCCATTGATAATTGTCTAGCTTTTCTTCTGGAATATTATATATGCTATTATGAAAGTTGTCTTGCGAAGTGTTTGTCATATAAACTCCGATCAAGTTAGTGTAGTATTTTTTATACTTATAATAAAAAGGACTTCTTGGACTTGTTAAAGAACGTCTTAAAGCTACTGCACCATAACGGGTTATACCTTCTATTCCATCCTTATCATAAATTTTCTTTAGAGTTTCAGGATTCATCTGAAGAAAATAAAGCATAAGTTCTTGAACTGCATTGTCTATTTGGTTCTTATCAGTAGTTAATCCATAAGCCATAGTCCTAAACTTATCTGATAGCTTTGCTATTTCTGCATATATCTTAGTCATCAGTTGTTTCTATTAAGTCTATTTTATCTACTGTTTCATGCAAAAGTTCATCTAATACTACTTTGTATGCTCGGAGGATTGCCCTGTTTCCTTTAGTTTCTAAAGCTGCAAAATAACCATTAGTTGCAACTGAAACATTGATAGGAATTATCATTAGCCAATCAAAAAAATTATGCTCTTTAGTTCCTGTTCCATAAGAATTATGATATTCTAAAATTACTTCTATAACTTCTAAATAGTTTTGGTATCTTGCTTTAGTGCTTGTTTCTTTTACAAATTCTTCACACATTAACAAATAAGTTTCTATGGCTTGTTGGTGTTCTTGATTTGCATAGATTGGTTTGGTCATACGCAAACTTAAAATAAAAGTTCACTCAATTCCTTTATCTTTTTTTAACTTATTAACAGCATCCTTATAATAACCTATCTTTTCTTCATAATCAACCCTAGTAAATTTAACTATTGTTCTTGCTAAAACTTCTAGCTCTGCTGCTTTTCCTTCCCCATACTTTGAATCTAAATAAAGTGAGAATTTATATTGTTCGCCCTGCTTGAACATATTACATCCCACACATTGTGGCTGACAATTTTCTTCATCAAATCTCGTAGCTAAAAAACTTCTGCTTTGAAAGTGTCCACATTGCATCCCTTTTTTATAGTGTTTAACACATCCACAAGTGAAACATTGCGCCATACCATTATGAGAACCTCTTAGCCTTATGAAAAGACTAAACCATTTATCTAGTTCTTTTTTAAGTTTGCTAATTGACTTCATATCCTAAGTCTTTCTTCCATTGATCTTGTATAGTTTCTTTTCTTACTTTATAAAGTTTACCCCTTAGATCAGGATGTTCTTCTTGTAGCTTTCTTCTCATTCTTTCAATAGTCTTAATGTTAGTCAGTTTACTATCAGCAAACATCTTCATAAATTCAAGCCCATTTATATCTGAAGGGTCTATCTTCTTTTTCTTTAGTTCATTAAACCAATATGTAGCTATCAGCTTAGGATCACTATCTCTTAAATGAGGTTTCTGTATTAACAGATTTTTTACTATTTCTTTGGTTTTCATATTTTTTAATTTTATTTCTTAAATCTCTTGCATGGTCATAATGTTTAGGCTGCTCAAATCCAAACTGCATTTCAAATGTTCCACACTTATCAGGATTGTAAAGTTTTTCTTTTGTCATTTTAATAACTTAATTGGTTCTTGATAATAAGGTACATTCTTTTGTTTTAAAGTTTCTACCTGATAAGTTGCGTCATCTATTACTTTCTTATGAGCATATGTCCACTTGTAAAAAGTTCTGATATTTAAAAAAGGTTCATCCTTTCCAAATCTTACACCAAGCCTGAAAGCGTCTTGAACTTGGTTGAATGTCATTTTACCAAAGCGTTTCTCTTGTATTAAATCTTTAGCAAAAGTATTAGATAATAAAGCCATTGTTTTTCCATCAGTTTTATGTCCTATTTCTATTGATGTTTGAGAAACTAAATCATAAACCCTTTCAGTAAGTTCTTTTAAATTTTCTTCTTTTAATGGTTTCATAATTTAATATTTTTTATCATTTTTTCATTATCAAATAAATCCCAAAATATATTATCAACTAATTCATCTAATTCCAACCCATTTTCATTTTGTATTATATCAGGCATCATCCCATTGACATACCATCTTGAGATTATATTTAATACCTGCATTTCAGTTAAACCTAAATCTTCAATAATATTTTTGTTGTATTCTAATTCTTTCATAAGTATTCTTTTCCTTTTAAGTATTCATTTAATTGTGCATCAATCTTACTCATTGTTTGGGGTTTATCCTTTTCTCTACGTTCCCAAGTCCTTACAGCAGCCTTCCAGTCTTTCATCTTATTTTTTCCTATCATGAAGTTTTTGCTTTCGTAAAAATCTATAAAGGCTTCTGCATCTATATTATTCTTGCGTAAGATACAATAATTTTTAACTTGATCTAAAGTTGGTTTTTTAAAGAGAGCTTTCTTATTACTATCTGTAAGATTAGTATTAGTTATATTTATATTAGTATTATCTGTACACATTTTTATACTAGGGTTGTCTACCAATTTAATAGACCTAGACAATATTTCTTTACTACCTTGTCTATATTTTACATCCCTAGTTATATATCCATTTTTCTCTAATAGCCTTAGCCAATTTTGAATTGATGCTCTACTAACTTCATAGAGCCTACAGAAGTATTGAGTTGAAGCTGTGCATTTACCATTCATATTACAAAGGGCAGTTATTTCTGCATAAAGAAGTTTAGCATTTGGTGTTAATTTTTTGCTGTATCTTACTTCAGCAGGAATAACTGCATAATAGTTTGGCTTAGTCATTAA
>VTLG01001327.1_pt1 | contig 13722 bp, 29 predicted proteins | sample 4694571 | NCBI WGS metagenome assembly VTLG01 (sample SAMN12604809, study PRJNA352737) | marine metagenome | biome: ENVO:00000447; feature: ENVO:00000209|ENVO:00000569|ENVO:01000036; material: ENVO:00002151; isolation source: viral sequences binned using virsorter ...
TTAATAATGCATTCCCATCAGCATCACATATAACACTATTAGTAGTTGAGTCAGTTGATGGTTGTGCTTTTAAGTTTCTATCAGATAAATATAATGCACTCGTATCTCCATCTCCACATTTAATTTGTTTTATAGTAGAAGAAATACCAGTATTAGAGTTATCAGTATGAAGTATGTCTTTATAAACATCACTTAATTTCTTATCTGTAAAACTAGCCATTATTTACCTTTATCTTTCTTCCCCTCTTCAGCTTTTTTCTTTTCAGCTTTTAAATATTCTATAGTACCCATGCACTTTATATAAGCAGTTTCAATGCCCTTTAATTGCCCCTCTAGCTCTTCTATCTTTTTATCATAATCCATTTTTGCTCCCCTTTATTATTTCTATGTTCCATCGTAAATTATTGAAGGTAATGCTGTTGCTTTCATTATAAAAGGATGAAAAGCTAATCCATTTGCTGATCTATATCCATATTTTAAATGAACAGCAGTAGCATCACTAGACTTTAAGCCTAAATAATAAGTAATAGATGCCCCTTTTTCCAATCCTTTCACACACCATTTAAAAGTAATTATTTCATCATCTATTTCATCATCTGATTTAACTCCATTATAATCATACTCATGTGTATTTCCAGTAGAATTATAAGTAGAACTGTCACTTAGACCTGCATACACAGTAACATCAGATGTACTTGTTCTGTCAAAAAATCCTGTAAACTCTATTTCTACATTACCACTTGGTGGAACTACAAAACTTACTTTGTGTCCTGCATCTTCTACTGTGAAAGATGTTTCTAAATAATGCAGACCATAATCATCAATACAGGTATATCCTAAAATTTTACCTGCATCTACTTCTGTTTGAACAGATGCCCCATCTACTGTTATAGCCGAGGCATCAATAGTTCCTCTTACTCTTAATTCATCATTAGAAAGCTCTAAAATACTGTTTTTATCGCCTATTTTAACAGGTTTGAGGTTTATATCTATATTAGAATCATTTCCTAATTCTATAGGGTTTTTTCTTTTAGACTCAAATCTATCTGCTCGTATTTCAGTTCTTCTTGATGCCACTTATTTTCCTTTAATCTTATCAACAATAGGTTTTAACACCATATCCCAAACCAAATCATCTTTTTTAGATGGACTCAGTTTAATACCTTTTTCTAATACATATAAAGCCAATAAAAACCATTCCCAGTTACTTGTTAGCATTGATAGCATTTACTTCTCCTTTTTTAATTTTTTTATTTCTTTTTTTAAAATAGCAATTTCTTTTTCATTGCTTTCTATTGTTTTACCTTGTTTATCAATTAGCTTATATGCTTGTTTCATTTGCACATCAAGCTCATTGTCTTCTTCTACATACTTGTTAATCTTATTTAAATCAAATTGTTTAAAGATTTGCTTTAAGACAAGATCTAAAACTTTTTTAACTAAAATACCTTGTAGCATTTATTCTCCTATCATTCCAGTAGCATAAAATAATAATAAACCACCCAAAAAAACAACCCAGAAACCTAACCAAAATGCTGTCATTTCCTGCACTTAGAACCTCCAATTAACTCCTGTAGAGATATACTCTTCATTTTTACCATAAAAACTTGCTTTTGTTCCTTCTAAAAACAGACCTATTTTATCTGTTAAACTCATACCAAATAACATGCCTATATCATATTGATTTTCTTTTCCTTTGTATGATTTATCTGTTAAGCCATAAGACTGTGGGAATATATTAAGCCAAATATGTGAGTAAAATTTAGTATCTCTTGTTCCCATTAATACATCTAACCCTATAACTTGATATAATTCTGCTTGGTATTCTTTAATTTTATTGTCTTCATTGTATTGGTTTATAATGCCTGGCATATGATATTCGTAAAACTCTGCATCAGAATATGCCACTGCAATGGAGTCAGAGTTCTCCCAATAATAACTAGCTTCCTCATAATACATTTCCCAATAACCTTCTTCAGTAATTGGGTCAGTTTCAATAAAAACATAATAACTATCAATCTCTTCATTCCCATTTAAATCATGTAAAGGTACTAAGTAATCTGTATATCCATATTCATATGCTAGATACCACCAAGGGTCTTCATAATCATCGTATGCTGGGTGACCATATACTGGATGCCCTTTAATTGTAAACCCTGTTGTAAAATCAATAAACCAAAAGTGCTTTCTGTATCTAATATCTAGTTCTGCAAACTCTAAATCTCTACTTTCTTTGTTAGTGTATTTGCCTTTAACTACATACTTATCATTTGACCATTTAAGCCACACTTCTGCATCTTTAAACTCGTTGTTTCTATTTCTAACATCTGAATACTTAAATAGATATTCCCAACCATTTACTGCACCTATAACTGCTTTATCTGCTAATGACGATTCATTACCTTTATAAAATCTACTTCTTGATTGGTATGGGAATAGTGCAATCTTTCTTAAGCCTATAGTATAATTGTAATCATTTTTTAACACTTGGTTACCTTTTACATAGGGTGTGCCCATTGTGCCACTAAGATATAAAGTCGAATAATCAAAGAAACCACCAAAGACCAAACTAAAAGTCGCAACCACATAAACAATATAATTTTTAAATCTTCCATGCATCATTACTATTATCTCCTTACCATTTCTTGCAAGACCAATATCTTGCTGTTGTTTTGTCTTTAGCAGTAGAACATCTATGCCTAGCTCTAAAAGATTTTCTCCTAGCAGGACTAGACTTCTTTATCCTCATGTTAGGATCACCAAACATAACTTTTTTTACTTTACTACCACTTTTAACAAATACTTTAAACTTTTTGCGACCATAACCTGGTTGCCCTTTACTTATACGAGATGGCTTGTTCAATCTAACTGATTTACCTTTATATTTAGCCATTTCACTTCTTCTTTCTTTTATATTTCTTCATACCTTTTTTCTTTTTAGCAGGTCTTCCTTTTTTCTTGCCATAAGTTCCTTTTCCATAAGGCATATTAGAACCTTCCTTTCGAGCTTTTTTCTACCTTAGTTAATCTTTCTTCAAATGAACTTATCTTAGCTGACAATGCATCTAACTTATCTTTGCAATCATCAATGCCTGATAAATCAACTTCAGGTATATCTATCTTTTTATTCTTTAATTTATCTAATTCTGTTTTTATATATGTTAAGTCACTAGCTAAAGGTGTAAGTTGAGTAGACAATGTTTTTAAATCTTTAAATGTTTCATCATACTCATCTAACTTGTAAGATATAATTTTTAAATCACCCATAGACTTAATGTTGTTAATCTCTTTAGTGTTATCTTCTACTGCACCTGTTAGTGTAAAATAAACACCAACTCCTGACACTACTACAAACATAATAGTAACAAGGAATTTTAAATCCATCTGAAATGCTGTATTCTCGCCTATTTTGTGAGCCATTGGGGTATCCTCTTTAATATTTACATTTATTTGTTGGTCATTTAAAGCCTCTGCAACCTCATCTATAGTTACATGACCTTCTTCTACTAATACTTTACCAAGGGGAACTGATCTATTATAATTTATAGCTTCATCAGCTTGCTTACTTAAAGCTGCTGTGAGTTGTTTTTTATTTATATAACCTTTAAGTAATAATAAATCACCTATTTTCATCCTTCAATTAACTCTCCCCATAAACTAGTTTTTCCATTTATAATCTGTATAATATGAACTGTAAATAAACCACCTTTAAAAAAATCAACTATTGCAAATGCATGTGACCAATTTATAGTTCTATTATCAAGCCAAGCATTTTTCTCTGTAGACATATCTTTTAAACAACCTATACTCCAGGCTGATTTAGCTCCATCCATATGAGTAGCTGAATGTTGCTGCAAGTCATGCCAATGTCCATACATTATATTACAACCTAACTTTCTAAGGTGGTTTGATGCATGATACTGACCTCCATACTGATGTCCATGATAAAAATATAACTTGCCTATTTTAAGATGACTACCAAAAGGATAATATGTATATCCTCTTTCATCAAGTTTTACTGCATCTTTAAATATATACCCATCTAAATAAGGATAACTGCCAACAAACATATTTAGCCAATTGTCGTGATTACCTTCAGTAATGTATTTTTCATCACATCCAGCTTTATCTAAAGCCTCATCTATTTGATCCATACCTTTATTAACATCTTTTACATCTTTTTCTAAGGTAGGTAATATATATTCTAATGGTGGTTTCTTTTTTCTCTTCCACTTCCAATGCGAAAATGCTTCCCATTCACCTACATCTCCAAGATCTACATATATATCTGGTTTAACTATTTCTATAGTCTTGCATAATATATTTATAGACTTGACATCATGTAGAGGAAAATGTTTGTCAGGAGTTACGATTGCTCGTTTAACGACTCCTTTATCCCTCAAAGCCATATATTTTCCTTGTATTTTTAATATTAATTTAGTATAAAGGGAGGAAATTTCCTAATTTGAGGCTACTGCTTTTACTTCTTGACTTAGCTCTTTGGCACGATTTGGGGTTTGTTTAGCCCAAAGACTATCGAGCATCTCGATGGAAGCCTCTTCGTACTGTTCTGTTTCTAACAAGTATATTGTTTTTTTAAATTTAGAAAAGCCATTAACACCTAATTGATAACACATATCAACAACAACATCTTGTATTTCAGTTGGAGCATCGTTTACCCAAGGAAATGTTTTTTTAATTCTCTCAACAAGGACTGCTAGGTTTCTAACAAGGATAAGCTCTGCTATATCTTCGTCTAAAAATAGATCTTTAATAGCAAAGCCATATCCAATTGTGTCATAACCTTCGGTGCATTTATAAACAGTAGATTTAAAACCTTCGTGTTTTTTAATCTTCTTTAATAAACTCATTTTACTTAGTCTTCAAATCCCAAATATATGTCTAAAGTATCTGTTCCACCTGTTGAAGCAGGATCACCTCTCCATACACCCCCAACATAAAGAGAAGCAGAAGTTGCATGAGGTTGCATAATAAGACCAATATTCGTCTTTGTTATGATTTGTGCAGTCAGCAAATCTCCTTCTGTCAAAGTCATTTGAACACTTCCACAAATTTGCACTTCTTGTGTTTCTGCTGCTGTTATATTAACTACTGAACTTGGATGATTTAATTTTTGTCCACCTGAAGGAGCACTTCCATCTGTTTGACCTACTGCGAATATAAGTTCTAATGGAGCACCTGAATCATCTGCATCTAATATTCCTATACTTTGAAGCATTGTTGCTACACCTTTTTCAGAACAAGCATTTGGTATTTCTGTCCAGTTAAAAGCTACATGGTTATCGTCATTATCGTCAGCAGCAACTGTAGGTTGAACTTTCACAACTCTCCTAAGATTTCTTTTCATCTCACTCATTATTCTTTCTCCTTCTTAGCTTTTGGTGCTTTTTTAGGTTCTGTTTTAACTTTAGGCATTTCAATTTCCATATCAAAATTTTTGTTTTTCTTCCATTGATCTACTCTCGCTTTTCCAGCCATGTATTGCACACCTGTTCTTTTGCCTGATGGAGCAAAAGCTCCTTTAAATTTTACTTTTATATCTTTCATTCATTCTCCGAGTTGTTATAAGGGGAGCAAAAACTCCCCTTATAATGTTAAGATAAACTACTTGCTTACTACCAAGCAGTTGTGCCTTCTTCAACAATACCCCAAACTTTAGTTTGAGAAGCATCTTGAATTAATTTAGATCCATAAATCATATCACCAACTAATTTGTGTGCGATATAATCAATGTCATATTCAGATTGAACTTCAGGTTGTTTGCTGAAAGCATAACCTAAACCTGAATTATGAACTACGAATCCACCAAGAACATTTGCATTATTTAATGTACCATCATCAGAATCAACAGCATCATTATGATTTGTTGATGAGATGTTGTTAGAAAGAACTACATCCATACCCATAACTGTACCAACTAAGCCATTTTGAATATCGGCTGTGTTAGTTTTAGAAATATGAATAAAGTCATCTATTCTAAACAATGAAGCATATAATGTTGGATTTAAAACTAATGTGCACTCATTAAGAGGGCAATCGTTTTCCATCACAACTTTTGATATATGTGCTAATGTTAAGGCATCAATAGTTTTTGCAACTGTGTTACCTGCTATATTGATACATTCAGTTGTCAATGCTAAAGTAGCTTCTAATGAAACATCGAAACCTAAAGCCATTTTATAACCGATTGAATCTGCATACATAGATAATAGATCAGAATTTGATTGCACTTTACCCATGTCATCTATCATTGCTGAAGCATAACTATGAGATGTTACATCCAATGCAATTTCATCTTCTGTTGCATTAGTATAGTTCACAGGAACATGAGGGTCTTTTGTTGCGATATTTGCCACATCAGCGACTGATGGAATATGAACCTTATCTCCACCAGCAGACACTAGACCTGAATAATCTGTTCCTAGATTTGCTAATACTAGATTTTTTTTGAATGAAGCTCTTACTGCCTGTGCCCATACTTCAGGTATAAATACAGCTAATTCTGTATCTGAAGCATATGAAGCAGCAGGGTTAGCTAGTCCTGTACTTGTTGCCATTTAAATCTCCTTAAGATTTTTGCTTCTGAGGCTGTTTTTTGTACTGACTTAGAATAGTTGTCCAGTTTTGCTTTAAATTTTGTCTATCAGACCAATCTATAGGTTTTTCTGGAACAGCTTTCCTTGCATTACCAACAACTTCAGGAGCATTTTGTTTTGTGTTATTAATTTTACTCGTTACATACTCAAGAGTTTCTAAGTCTAATTTAGTCAAAGATTCTCTTTCATCTTCAGGATGGTTTTCTAATAAAGAAGTTCTTTTTGCCTCTTCATATTTAGCCCACTTACTAGCATTAGAAGTCAAACTTTCAATTTCAGAAGAAGCCTTTTCATATAAGGTTTTAAATTCTTCTTTTTCTTTTAGCCTACCTTCTTCTGCTTTAGCTTTAGCTTTTTCGTATTCAGCTAATTTAGCTTCTGCATCCTGAGCTCTTTTTCTATACTTCTTGCTTTCTGCAATATACTGATCATTCGAGCTATCTTGAACAGTTTCTGTAGCAGGACTTTCACTAACTGTTTCTGTCTTTGCTTGTGTTTGTTCTTCGGACATACTGTCCTCCTTTTTATATTAAAATAAATGAATAATGCATAATTTTGCATAATTCTTATAGATAACTTAAATTAAAAGCAGGTAAAAATGCAAATTTTTGGATAATTCACTACAAAATTATAAAGAAAAGTGGTTTGACTACATGGATTACAAGCCACACTTAGGGCAAAGCAAACTGCATTACCCTACGAAGGACACTGCAAGGTTTTTTGTCATGGTTTGTGGGAGAAGGTTTGGTAAGACAACTGCATCTGCTATGGAAGCAACATATTATGCTTCTCAACCCAACAAAAGGATATGGCTGGTTGGCTTATCCTACGATAAAGCAGATTTAATGTTTAGGGAAATTTGGAAAACAATGGTAGTTGGGCATCCAAATGACATTAAGAGAGCTTCAGAAAAAGACAGGTTTATACATTTTAAATGGGACACAGTAGTTGAGGCTAAATCAGCAGACAATCCAGATTCTCTGGTTGGAGAAGGATTAGATCTATTAATAGTTGATGAGGCTGCCAAAGTTAAAAGTAAAATATGGGATATGTATTTATCTCCCACTTTGTCTGACCGAAAAGGGAAGGCTATTTTTATCACAACACCTGAAGGGTTTAATTGGATTTATGACTTATATCTCCTTGGGCAAAGCGATGAATTATGGGAATCTCACCAAGCTCCCTCTTGGGATAACCATTATGCCTTCCCTGAAGGTAAACAAGACCAATTTCTTCTTGAAAGAAAAAGAAATATGGCTAAAGAAGTATATCAGCAAGAGTATGGAGCAGCTTTTACTTCATTTGCTGGTAAAGTTTATCCGATAGAAAGAAGTTTAGATGTAGGTAATTATAAATATAATCCAAACTTACCTACTTATTGCTCTATAGATTTTGGTTACAGGATGCCAGCAGTTGGTTGGTTTCAAATATATAGAGTTGGTGGTTTTTACCACATAAATATGATTGACGAAATAATACATAAAACAAATGTCAAAACAGATGAATTAGCCTTAAATATTAAGGCAAAAAAGTATAATGTAGTTAAATATTTTGGTGATCCTGCTGGTATGCAGGCACAAGGGCAATCAGGGCTAGGAGATATAGAGATTTTTAAGAAACATGGCATAAATGTCCACACTAAAAGAGATAAAGCATCAAGAAGTATAGCATCAGGTATATCTCATGTAAGAGGTTTTATAGAAAATGCCCAAGGCGAAAGATTTTTTCATATAAATGAGAAATGTGTAGGAATAATAACAGATTTAGAGAATTATCGTTATCCTGAAGTAAAACAAGGAGCAGATTTAAAACCTGAGCCTGTAAAAGATGGTTTTCACGACCATGGTTGCGACATGATAAGATATTTTTTTATAAACAAGTTTCCAATTAAACAAAGAGAATTTAAAGTGAGGACAAGATGACAAATATGACAGTAGAAGAAATTATAAAGCAATCAGTATCTGATTCTAAGTTAATGAATCAGAAAAATAGAAGAGAATGGGTTCGTAAAATGCTCGACTATTATGGAGGGAATGGAACACACAACTACATAGAAAGTTACTTTGCTGCTGATGCTTTTAGAGAAATCCCCTGTTATAATGCAAACTTTACTAGAAGATTTGTTAATAAGATGAGCAGAATCTATACAGTAGGTGCTAATCGTAATGTAAGTAACGAATATGACTTACTTACTATTAAAAAAGATGCTAGAATGAAGCATGTAGAAAGAATGACTCGTTTAATGGGAACTGTTGCTACACAAATTATATATAAAGAGGTGAATGGGATGCCATTTTTTGATTATAGACCTGTTTATTACTTTGATGTGCATTTAAAAGACCCATTTACACCTTCTGCTATCATGTACCCACTATTAATGCAACCTGAAGACATAAATAATACAGAAAAATGTGAATGGGCTTATTGGGATGAGTCAATTTATGTTCATTATGACGAAACAGGCAATATAATTGACGAATATGAGCATGGGTATGGTGTTTTACCATTTTTATTCACTCATAGAGAGGAACAAATAGACGAATTTTTTGTAGATGGTGCTAATGACATCGTAGATTGTAACGAACAAGTAAATATTGCTATGACAGAGATGCAATTAGGTTTAAGATTCCAAATGTTTGGTCAGCCATTCATGACTGGAGTAGATTCTGATAAAAGAATTGAAAGAGCAGGCTCAGATCAAATAATTGACCTACCTGAAGGTGCAAGTTTTGGAATTGTATCACCAGCAGGCAATATTGAGTCAGTTATTGAGAATATTAAGTTCCAGGTAGACTTAGTAGCACAAAATAACCACCTATATGTACAATTCGCACAAGATGGTGGCGAAACTCCATCAGGAATTGCACTTAAAATCAAAGATTTAGAGAGATTTGAGGATTATCAAGACGATATAGAGCTTTGGAGGATGTATGAGCATGAATTATACTATGTTGAAAGAGAAATTGCTGCTTATAACAATATAAACCTTCCAGAAAAGCTAATGTTAGACTTTAATGAGCCTGAATATCCAAAAACAGTACAAGATCAGATATTATTAGACGAACATAGACTAAAACATCATATGCTAGATGAAATAGACCTATTAATGGAGTATAATAAAGACTTATCTAAGGGTCAAGCTGAGAAAATTATAGAAAAAAATAAAAAAGCTATGGAAGATAAGCACTTGCAATCTATGGAAGCTGGTGAATACGAGGAAGTAGAAGATAATTAAAATGGTAAAACTGACAGCAAAAGTAACTTTTAGTTTTTCTAAGTTGAAAAATCAACTTATTGAGAATATAAAATCTACAAAAGAAAGTAGTGCACGAGATTTAGCTGAAAAACTTAAAAATTACATAAAAGATGGGAAAGTAAAACCTGTTCTTACTAAAACTACAAAAAAAAGAAGAAAAAAAATAGGATATAACTCTTTTTACCCTAATCTTAAAGGAAATCAAGCAAGTAATACCAAGCCTTTATATGCAACAGGAAAGCTAGTAGAATCTATAAAAGGCACAAGTGAAGGAATATCTTTTAATCATTATGGAAAGTGGCACGATGATGGAATTAAAAGACCTGAAAGACCTTGGTTAAGTAAATTACCTAGAATGAGAAATAAAGTTTCTAAAAAAAGCATAGATAAATTTAAAAAAGGAATTAAATCAGCATTTAGCTTAAAAACACCTAAAACAATAAAAGAATCAATTACAAAATGACAGACGAAGAATATAAAAAAATGCTAAAGATGTATTCAGTTCTTGAGAGAATTATGGACAAATATATAAAAGAGTTCTCAGAGGAAGAAGAGCTAGAGAATACAGATAGCCCAATTATGATACCAACTGAAATATATGATGAGATTTGTTACGAAATGGGAACTGACGAGATAGGTTTAATGGGAATTAGTTAAGTTTTTCTTCTTATATGCTCTTCTTTTGTGCTTTCCAGTCCCTACAACACACTTATACATATTCTTAATTTCATTCTTTTTAAATTTATAACCTTCAGGAGCTTCCTGCACACAAACTCTTTTAAATGCTTTCCAATCTACAATATGATACTTACCATTAATTTTCATTCTCAGCCTCTATAATTTCTTTTTCCCAAGCTTGCCTTTGAGCAGGAGTAGGTCTTTTAGAAGTTAAAGGTTCAACTCCAACCTTCTTAGCCCTTTGCCTCCATTGATACCAAACCTTCTGTTTAGCATTCCTTTCAGCTTTCTTAATAGCCTCCTTAGTAGCAACCTGGTTCTTCTTATACACCTTAGAAGCTTCTTGTGGCTTTCTTTCAGGTAAGTGATCAAAGCTACCAACATCAACAAACTCAGCATCTTCAACCTCCTCAGCATCAGGCACAGCCTTTAAAAACTTCTCAAATGGAGAATCAACTGTTATATTTATATTCTTAACGAGTTTACCACTATGTTCCAAAGCTAATCGAGCAGCAACCATATTACCACTGGTAGCCTCACGAACCACAGCATCTAAGATATTAGGAAGCTCTAAACCAAACTTTAACATATACTTATCATACACAGCATCTATGAAGTTAGGATCTTGCCTCCACTTGTTTACAGACTCTACAGAAACACCTACTTTATTAGCTATTTCTTTATTTGTGAGGGTAGTATATGCACAATAGTCAATTGCGAGGGTTTTAGCAGGTTTTTTCTTTAATTCTGACACTTTATCCATGTAATAATATAGCAAACCTTAAACTTATATTCAAACTTATTATGAATTTTTTTTTGAAACTTAATATGTGATACTTGTGAGGAATGCTATCTCTACAGTCGTGCGAATTCCTATACCCTAACACCCTATACTAATTCTAATTGAGAATGAGTCTCAAGATTATTTACATTCTTATTGAGAATGGGTCTCAGTATTGAAACTGTTACATAAAAAACCTTGCATATTAAAAAGATTTGTAATTTAAAATAAAGCTTGTTTAATTGTAAAATATTGTTAGGGTTTTAAACTAATCTTGTAGAATGTAGGATCAAGAGTAACTGGTAATTAATGTAATTCTTGCTAACTAATTGTAAATAATTTGATTTAATTTGAAATAGTTGTTGCATATTGTTTGCATTCTATGTAAATTAATATAGTAATTAAATAAGATAAATAAGAGGTTTTAAAAATGAAATATGCAAAAATAAAAGAAGTAATAAAAGATTTTCTTTTAATCTTTTTTATACAAAGTATTTTAATGATTGCTTTGTTTTTATTTGTGTTTAAACTGGTGATAATTTAATAGACTTTTAATATCAATTGCAAGTCTACAAAATGGAGAATAAAAAAATGAATAAAACAATTCTAGAAAACAATAAAGAAATAAAAGATATTAAAAACAGAATAACATATTTAAAATGGAAAATACAATTTTTAACAGATCAACAAGAAATTAAAATTGATAAATATATAATTAAATATTTAGAAAATAAATTAATTAAAATAGAAGGAATTTAAAACAATGAAAAAAAATAAATATTATGTAACAACAACAGATACTTTTATGAGTGGTTGGGGCTGTGCTGAAAATAAAATAAATAAACTTGTCTTTATATGTGATAGTTATAAAGAAGCTTTAATAGTTAAAGATAATGCTGAACACAGAACAGATCAAAAATATATTAATATATGTTCTAATAAGCCTTATCACCTATTAAATAATGATAGATATTTAACACAGATAAAAACCAAAGAAGATTACAATTGTTGGTATAAAGAAAACTATTTTAATAAATCATTTAAATAAAAGGGGATATTGTGCAAAAAATAACATTCGCAACATTAAAAAAATATGCTAAACAAAATAAATTATTCCATTGTAAAAAAGGTCAATTCTCTGGGATGGTTGATGGAATGGAATGGAATATTCATAATAAAGAGTATAAACAAACAACATTAAAAAATTTATCTAATTTTAAAGTTAGTAAAAACTATATAACTATAAATGAAGATAATTCTATAAAATTATCTAATTGTTGTTATAATATAAATTTCATAATTAAATAAAGGGGCTTAAAATGAATAATATATTAAATTGGTGGAATACTTGTAATTTGAAATTTAATGATAAATATACAATTTTATTATTGCAAGTTAATCAAGGTGATAAAAATGCTAAAAAAGTAATGGAATTAATTGAAAATAATTCATATAATAATAAATAAAGGGGCTTAAAATGGAACATATAACACTATTAATAATAATATGTAGTTGGATGTTTGTTGTTGCTGTGTGTCTTGATAAAATGTTAAATATTATAATTAGATCATATTATAATTATATAAATAACAAGAAATTAAAAAGATTTAAAGATAAATTAAAATAAAGGTATAAAAAATGAAATATAAAATAGATGATGTATTAATACATAAAAATAATAGTTGTAGTAAATGGATTATAACAAGTAAAGACTATAAATATAATAATAAAGGTTTAATTATAGATACATTATATAATTTATGTAGATATAATGATAACAAAATTGAATATAATAATAATATGCTTTTAGATGATTTATATATATATAAGTATTTTATTTTAAAAGATGATTACAAAGCTTATAAATCACAATGTAAGCTAAAAATATTATTTAGCTATATAGAATACTATAATAATGATTTAAGTCCAGAATTTATCAAAAATGATGATAATTATGTTTATTATAAATTAGATCATAAAGATTATATAAAAGAAATTAACATAGATAGTTTAATAAAATGCAATAATTCAGATTTAATGTTTAAAGCTGAACAGATAATAGATAGGTATAATAATAACTAAATAAAAGGTATATAAAATGAATTTATATGAATTAGACAGGGCTATAAAATATTATAGTAATCAAGAAGATAAAGCAAGTAAAAAACTTGTAGATTTTTATAAAAAACAAAGACCAGTATTAATAAATAGAATTAACAAAATGTTATTTAAAGATAACTTACCATTAATAAAATAAAAGGAATATAAAATGAGTGAGGCATTATATGAATTAATATTTATAATAGAGTTTTTAGCTAATATTAGCTTTAAAATTATAATACTGATACTAATAACAATGTATATAAAGGAGAAAAAATGAATACAGGAAA
>VTLG01004792.1_pt1 | contig 13722 bp, 15 predicted proteins | sample 4694571 | NCBI WGS metagenome assembly VTLG01 (sample SAMN12604809, study PRJNA352737) | marine metagenome | biome: ENVO:00000447; feature: ENVO:00000209|ENVO:00000569|ENVO:01000036; material: ENVO:00002151; isolation source: viral sequences binned using virsorter ...
AGAATCAGAAGTGGCCGGGTTCATTGAACTCGCTCAGAAAGTACAGCCCGTGCTTGTAGTGATAGACACACTCGCACAGAACTTCGGCCCCGGAGCAGACGAGAGCTCGACCAAAGACATGACGCTTTTTGTCAATAACTGCCAGAGACTAAGTAACGAACTGGAAGCGACGATACTAATAGTACATCACACTGGACACCATGCTTACCGCGCAAGAGGCAGTAGCGCATTACTGGCAGCGGTCGATACAGAGATGACGATTGTAGCGCAGGGCGATTTCATAGAATTGACGATTACCAAACAGCGCGATTTGGAACTCAAAGATCCAATCCTGCTTTATAGCAAGCGCGTCTCATACACAGATCCGAATGGTGTGGAACATGTCTCACTGGTTATCAACCGCTACTCGGATATGAAACCACCACTGCTAGGAATACAGAAAACCGTTTTCGAAGAAATAGAAAAACAGATGCAGGAAGTGACAGAACGTCTAAAAGAAATGGGTAAGCAGGACGATAAACCAGAAGTCAGCAAACGCCAACTTGAAATTGCTTTGCAGGTAGACACACAGACTTTGAGCAAGTCGTTACGAACATTAGAGAAAGACGGTCGGATTAAACAGACACGATACAACATCACGGACATTATCTATGAGCGGTAAGAGTAGTAGGACAAAGGGTGCAGCCGCAGAGCGTGAACTGAGTGGAAGGCTCACTGAATTGATTGGCAATCAGATTATAAAAAGGAATCTCAGCCAGACACGCGAAGGTGGCTCGGACATGCACATCAGCAGCACTGCGGGAACTATTTTTGTCGAATGCAAAAGAGTGGAGAAAGCGTCGATTCATACTTGGTTGAATCAGGCAGAAGCAGCCGTGACTGATAACGGATTAGCGGCGGTGGCCTGGAGGCCAAGCCGTCGAGATTGGTGCGTCGTTATGACGCTGGAGGATTTTTGTACGCTTGTGCGCGAAGCGCAACCTGTAGGGGAGGAAAAAGAATGACTTGTCACCATACATTGCAAAAACAAATGAAAACAGTTCGAGAAAACATGAAAAATTTCAGTGAAGATACGGCTTATCCCAGGCCGTGTTCGAATCTGATACAAACATTTCCAGACAAAAAACGCAGATGGTACGAGTTCTGGAAAAAGGAGAAAACAGAATGGAAAGATTAGACGAGCCAGGGTTTACGCGCATTAAACATGCGTGTCGAATTTTCGATATACCGCGTGCTACCTGGTACAAAGCAGTGAGTGAAGGAAAAATTAAAAAGCCGCTCAAACTCGGTCAAAAAGCAGCGGCATACAGTAATGACTATATCAACCATTTGATTTCGAAAGTAGAAAATGGGAATCCGATTCTCTAGCGCAGAAAGAAATAAACGCGCACTAGAGCGTCAGGCTTCTCTGCTCAAAGAACAGCGTCAGAAAGAAGGCGAAAAATTAATCGCCTATGTGTCCGACAAAGCACTTCGCAAAGAACTTAAGCGACGTTCGTTGCTGGAAAAGGAACAACATTCTGACTAGCTGTTGTATACGCCATTTCAAAATTTACTGAATGCTTTTCTATCACTTCTGCCAAATGGTTCGAATCTGCGGTTCTAAAATCATCCAGAAAATCTGCCCATCGTTGTAGCATGAAACGTTTTTGTGCATTCCCTTTTGCGTGGTTGTATGCCTTTGAACTTCTACTTCCCAAACTATGTGCAAGCGTCGTTTCGATATGCTGATGCTCGTAATTCATCTCTCGCATGTAAGTAGAGAACATGTGGCGCATTCCATGTAACGTGTAATGTTGTTTCAAAAGCCTATGACTTGAATGCTTAAAAATAGCCCGAGTTCCCGGCCTGTCTTCGGTGCGTCCTTTGTTCATGCGAGGAAAAACCCAATCGTCTACACGTTTTGCCATCGCTCTTTCAATTACTTCTCCAGCTTGTCTTGAAATTGGCAACTCGAAGTCAGGATCTTTTTCTCTTTTCCCTTTCATGTTCTCAGAAGGTATAAGCCAAATCTTTTTCTCTAAATCAAAATCACTCCACTTAGCATTCAAAAGAGAATCAGGACGCGGCACAAATAATTCACCCATCTTCCAAAGGTATCCAGCTTGAATGGGTTCACCGACATTCCAATCATCTTTCCGTCCCTGTTTCGAATTTAAACAAAAGTTGTGAGAAGCCCATTCAGATAATTTTAAATGCTCATGAAAAATTTTATGGTCTAAATTGTAACGTATCCGATTATTTGAATTTCCTTCCTTCGCTTTAGCGTTTGAAATTTCAAGCATCGGGTTAGCAGATATATACAATTTTTTTCGAGCCAATTCGAAAGTAGCAGAGAGAACATTATTGATGTCGCGCTCAAGATAATTCGAAGGCGTTTTGATTGAATCCCCATTCAGAACAGCGGCGATTTGCTCAGTCGTGATTTTTCTGATCGCGCTATTTGAAAAATGCTTGATGTGCTTTTCAGCACGATTCCATTTTTCTTCTACGCTTCCTTTTTCTGCATATTTACCTGCCTTCGATTCAGAAAGTTTTAAAGCCTTTGCTTCCTGAAAAACTTCAGTAAACAACATTCCTTTATGACTACCGACCAGCGTTTCAATTTTTGGGTTCTTTCCTTCTTCCAGAATTTTGCGTAATTGAAATGCTTTCTCTCGCGCTTCCTTCAAACTGACTAGTGGGTAACTACCAATTTTCATCATGTCGTTCTTCCGGGTGTCGGGCTGACGGAAACGGAAATAAAATGTCTTCGATGATCGACCGACCTGGATTAATAAATTGCTTTCTTTTTTATCTGCAAACCGTTTTGCTTTTTCGCCATCGCTGATGAATTTTAGGTTTTTAATTTTCTGTTCAGTTAGCATCTTTGCTTTCTCCGTTTTACGCATCTATTTACGCACAAAACTATTGTTTTGTTGTAGACATCTATTTACATAATAAGAGTATAAAATAATTTAACTAACTGAATTGTATAATAAAAAGTGGGTTGAAAACAAATGTTTAGGTGTGATCGTACACCACTTTACCGAAGATGATGTTAAGAAATGAACCTCAGTAGAAACAACTACATAAGATATTGATAAGAAAGGGAAAAAAGGAAGTTTAGCTAGGGGGGAAATTTAAGGAAGGTTAAAATTTACGCACGTCTGTACGCACATTTTTTCAAGCATAACGCTTTGTTTTGTTCTTTGCTTTGTTTTTGTCAGCCTTTACATATTTTCGACCAACCGATTTTGAAATGCCCAGTGTGCTTTTTCCGGCTGCAGCAGCACGCATGGCTCGTTGTTGTTTCTTTGTTTTTGAAGGCATGTATTTACCTCGCCGCTGCAACGATTCCGTAGAGAGAAAAAGTCAATGCGTCACCAGTGGCGGAGCGAATGCCGATGCTGTCGGTGGGTTCAATCGTAATGTTCGTTCCTATCTCGCCGTTCGTTATTACTGTAGTCGTATTTGCGGCCAGCGTCACATCAAAATACAGCGCATTAGATTCGTCGTAAGTCGTTCCGGCTTGGTCATGATGTACCCGGTAGGCTACGCCACTGCCAGTATTGTTTGCAATATAGATAGCCGTGATTTCAGTTTTATAAACGGCGGTATAGAGACTGGCCGCATTTGTGTTCGGCAATCTGGATTGTGCTAGTAGACTAGCGGATGTCGCGTTTTCCATATTGTTTTACTCGATGACCAGAAGGCCGGGCGGCACTTCTTCTTCCTCAGTAAAAGCTGGGCCAGCTACCCTGGCTTGATAAAGCCTTTCTGGATCAGACAACAAACCAGACATTGCCATTCTAGTCTGCAAGGTTTCTGGTGAAAGAACAGTACGTCTTTGAATTGGGTCAGACAGTAATCCTTTTAAAACTAGAGGGCGTAACGCTATTGCTGCTGCTAGAGAAGGAGTACCAGTCGCCATTCCAGCACCGCCAACACCAAGATCGGTTACGCTAAATGCTTCAGTACCCTCCGTGGGTCTTTTTGATACAGCAGGAAAGCGGTCTGCGACTTCAGCAATTTGTTTCAAATTACCAGTCAGACCAGTTCGCTTTCTTAGTTTCATTGCATCTACATTACCGCCTTCAAGCGCGTCCGATACAGCGTGACTTTGTGCGACCTTCTTTCTTAATTCTCTATAACTGCCTAGTCCTGGTGCGTCTGACTTTTCAAGGTTTTCTTCAACCATATCTTCTAAAGCATCTGCCAAGTCACGTTTCATCTGCGCCCGACTTCTTTTCATTGCTCCAACATCGCCTGTCGCTTTATATAAATCAGCCGCTTCATATCGCAATTCACTGATGCGATCTAAAGTATTCTCTGTATTAAACTTCGGAGTTTCTCCATAAAATTCTCTTAATCGATCTATCTCTTTATTTGCTTCACTTGGATTTTCAGAAATACGAGACTGATACTTTCTAAATATCTCGGACAATCGCCTGTCAAAAGCCTCTGTATGATCTATGTCAGGAATTGTTTCTACTATCTTTTTTTGTTGTTCGCCAAATTCCCGACCAACTGCTTTTAATAAATCTTTTGAAAGTTCCTCGGTTTCTGGAATTCCTAATTCTTCTTTTGCCAGATTATTAAAAGTTTGTTGGTTTGCATCTCGCATCTTAAATTGGGTGCGTGTTTTTCCAGACCAGCCGCGTGCAATATCTGTAAGCAAACCACGCCGCTCTGTAGTTGCCGCCGGATCTAATTTTATTCCAGCATCAACAGCCTCTTTGACTACCCTTCTAGTATCCCGATTAGCGTGTTGTCGATCTGCATATTCTTCAGCAACATTTCTCAGTCGGTTGCCAAGTAAATTCATCCCTTTCTGAGTTCCGGCAGACAGCAAAGCATCTGTCATGGCATTATCAACTCTGCTTTCATCTCCGATAGTCGGTTCGGCTGCTCCCATCACGCCACCCAGTAATCCAGCACCGACAACAGTATTAGCACCAGGAATAAAGGCGGTAGGTGCGAATGCGGCCATATCTCCGGCTATATTGCCGACGTTGCCGCCTACAGTGTCCATGAGCGGAGCGTCTAAACGCCGCGATTCTGCTAATGCCGCTTCATTCTCTGCCTGTTGTTCAGGTGTTCCAAATGCGTCCAGGTACAAATCTTTTCCCATCCTGCCTTTTTGCACTATCGAACGCCCAAGACCAGCCAGGACATTTTCCATAAAATTACCAGTTGGATCGTATTGCTCTGCGTCTGGAATAGGTGCAGTAGTTCGTGTAGGGGCTAGATCAGTTGGGGGTGTGTCATCTATTGTTTCATCTTCATCGAAATAATTAGCAAGGCTTTGCTGTAATGCTTCGTTACTCATATCACTCACCTATTTCTCAATGCATCTATATCTTTCTGATAATCGTACGGCTCAAACAAATACCGTTGCAGATTTTCTATTTTCTTTTCGTCTTTAAGATCCTCTCTATAGAAAATCGGGCCACCTCGGAAAATAAGTGATCGACCCTCAACAGGAAGTGGCGTTCCGGCATAGAGCACTTGTCTAGTTTCGTTGTTTACATAGCCACGAATCGGATCTGGCGCACCTTTGAATAAATAACTGGCTCCTCTATCAATTTTTGCGATAATTTCATCCATAGCCTTCATAAAATCTTCAGGACTCATCGACTGGGATAAAGCACCAAAAGCCTGTTTAAGTGAATCTAATTCCTGATTACTGACGTTACCCAGTGCGCCGCCATGAGGCCCACCTTCTTTTCGCATCTTAACAAGTTCATTAAAAGCAAGCACCGCTTGTAAAGAAGTGATTTTTTTCTCAATGCGAGTAGCATTTCTACCAACTATAGGTACATTTTTTAACCACTCCAGAAAACTTCCGCCACCTACAGCACTGTATCCTTTGAACGCACCGTTATCGATCAAATCCTGAACATCTGCGCTTAGATCACGCGCCTGTAAACTTATTTCTCTATAGGCTGTGACTGCTCGTTGATCTATATCTTTATCACTTTGTCCTTTTGCGGTGATTTCATCAATCCTTTCGGTTTGTGCAACATTATCGAGTCTTAAATTTCTAAGGACTTCTTGCTTTTGTTTAGGATCTAGTGTCTCTATTACCTCCGGTTCCGGTGCCTCTATTAATGGCTGTCCATCCTGCGTCATAATCGGTGTAGCAACGCCGTCTTTAATTCGCACATATTGATCACCAACTTTTTTAATTTCTCCCTTATCTGTAGACCCGGAAGGAAACAAAGTCTTTTCTGCATATTTTTCTCCCAGTGAGCCGCCTAAACTCAAATACTGTTCTCGCTTTTCTTCTGGTAGTGCGGCGGCTGTCTGGTATTTGCTCAGCATTCTCCCCAAGCCTTGTATTGATTGTGGTGTTGCGACTCCTCCAAGCGCATCAATGGTTAATCTGTCAGCATTAGTAAGATACGGATGAGCTTGAATTGTATTGATCAACGTGCCTTGATACTGATTCATTCCCATCTGCGTTTGCTGTCTACTCTGTATTTCAGCGGCACGCTGATCTGCATGTGCCTGATTGTATGCAGTCAGAGATTTTTTATATTCGATATCTTCTTCAAGTTTACGTCGCTCCAACAAACTATCACGATAAGTACCACGCGCTTCAGACAGACGCGCTAACGTGCCTGTGCCTTCATACAGCCGCTTTGGTCTAGCTGCGCGTTGCAGAGATTCCGCTAGTAAGCCTAGATCCTGTACGTTACCAATTTTTCCTAGCGCACTGTCAATCAGTCCAGCACCAGTGCGGCCAGCACTATAAATCGTGTCGAGTAATCCCGCCATTGTGTTTTCCTATTACTTTATGAACGCGGCAATGAGAATTGAAGCCGCGATGAATGGGTATAGTCCCAGGGTTAATCTTTCAAGCAGGGTGATACGCTTGTCGAAATACTCAGAGCGGAGTTTGCATTCACGCTCATGCGTTTCCAGTTCCGATAATGCTTTTTCTGCGTTATCCATTATTCGGCCTCAAGTGCAGCGACTTTGGTTTCGAGCGTTTCGATTCTCGCCATCGCTTCCTGAAGTGCTTTTAGAGCTTTCATATGGATAACGGAATACTTCGCACTTTTATAAGATTTCTGGTTTCCATCCGAGTCGAGAAATGGCGTTTCGCCAGCATCATTATCGGAAGGTAGTGTTTCTAAATGTGTTGTGACGAGTTTGCTCATCCCCGCTGATTCAAGCTCCTGAGCTATCACGCCGATCATGTTTGGAGCATCTACATTTTCTTCTTTGAAGGAAAACTTGCGAACTCGAATGTTTTTAATATCTGTCCACTGACTCCCCGAATCAACGATGTTCTCTTTGAGGTTCACATCAGAAACAGCCCCATAACTGTTTGTTGCACTCTGGAAATCTCCGTTAGACTCAATCTCGGATTTAACAATGTTGCCCAGACGATTTTGCCAGACCGGACTGCCGCCAGATGAGTTGTAAACTCTGATCACGGTATAGGTCGTCCCATCCGATTTATCGTCATAAATCGCAAGACCTTTGCCCGACTGATCTTGCTCTTCGCCACCGGATGTCATGCCGATGTAAACCCAGCCCCGCGCAAAATAGTGATTCAAAGAGGCAGTCCCATCTCCGACCCTAAAGCTATAGTCGCCCGTCGTAATTCCTCCGTTAGTGATCACACGCCCTGCATCGCTTCCATCGATTGTTAAAAAAGTCGTATCTACACCATCGTCGGTGCCTTTAAAAATAATATCGGTGTCATCACCTTGCGCATCGATTGTGATATTACTTGCCGTCGCAATGATGGAATTAGTGACAACGCTTTGCGCGAAATGTGCATTTCCATCACTGTCAAATTTGGCGGCAACTTTGCTCGGAGAATCGCCGTCATCTCCATCGTTGATATTGAACTTCATTACGCCCTTTTGATCGTCAGAAGAACCGTCGTGCGACGTAACAATAGTTGCAAGCGTCGTGATTTCGTTGCCCGATTGCTTGCCCTTGATTTGAATCGTGCTTTCTCGTCCGCCATCTGAATCTTCGTTCGAAGAATTCTCCAGCATGACGTTGGGCGAACTGTTATTGATATACAAATTCTGAGCACTGCCCAAACCACCGACTAAGATGAAACGGTCGTTACTGGCTTCATAGGAAATCAAGTACATCCCGGCGGCTGTAATGTCGCCAGCGCGAAGCGCAGTGCCGTCGTTATGCACGATGGATTTCGCGCCTAGTGAATCCACATTGATCGTCGCTGCTGCGGTATTTGTGTGGTTCGCCTCGAACAAATAGGCATCCCCTTGCGCGTAGGACGCTACGGTTCGACTAGCCGCAAGTGTATAGGTGTTGGATGAGCCAGCAGTAACTTTTACGCCAGAAATATCCTCATACCACCGTTTCATTCTGGCGATTCCCTCTCTCCATGTATTATTTACGGTCGATGGGGCGCAGTTTTCAGCCATGCCGTTCGGAGAACTTGCATTGTTGTCATCCGCCGTAACCGAATAGTCGCGTAATTCAGCCATGATTATTGCCCTCGGTTGATTTTGCTTCGCATCCAGTTTCTCACGATGTTTTGCAATTTCGGTTTATCTTTAATGAACTCTGCAACCGGTTTTGCGTAACGGTTATAGAGCGTTCTAAACCAAGTGGGTGCGGCTTCTTCTTTCCAGCAGTAAAAAGCTATCCATTCTGGATTTTCTTCGCCAAAGACGAGTCTGGCGACATGGCAAATAACTTGTGTTGGGCTAGTAGGCAACCATCCTGCACTACTACCACTAGTACCACCACTACCACTAGGGAGAAATCTTCCAAGCGCGCTACCGATACCGCCCCAGATATTTTGCAACGCACCTTGACCACCGACAGCGTTGATCAAATCAACCACACTCGCAGCGTTCGCTAAGTCACCAGCCAAACCAGACTGATGATATGGAGTTACTTCTGTCGTGATGCCGCCTAAGTTTTGACCGGAGAGCAGCCCTGCATAGTTTTGCAAATTAGCAAATGGCCGATCCTGTTTTTCTCTAAACAATCGCGCACGTTCATTTAAAATGTTTTGACGATAGGCTTCTCTGTCTTGTCCAACTCCTAACATTTTTTGAGCGTCGTAGTAACCCATCTCCTGTGCGCGTGGAGCCATCTGCGAAGCGAGTAATTGATTTCTTCGTTCATTCTGATAGGCACCGCCATAGATATTTTCAGCAGTACGACCTAACTGATTTGCAACGTTCTCAGCATCACGGGCTGATGCATCAGCAAAAGCACCGCTACCATAGCGACCTGCTCCAGCAAACTGGGCATCTCGACGCGGAGCCACGATGTTTTGATAGGCATCGCCAATATCTGTAGCTGCGCGTTGATAAGTTTTTGCCAGCCAGGGATTCGAGTCTGGATCGAGGTAATCTCCGCGAAAGGTGGCTCCCATCATGTCTTGATAGTCGCCTAGCCAGGGCGTACCCTGTCGCGCCATTTGTGTAATATCGGTATAAGCCTCATCGGTGATTCCAGACATGGGAGCGACCGTCTGCCCGGTATAAGGTTTCGGCCCTCCAGTTTGATATTGCTTCCAGGCCTGATTAAAAAGTTTATCGTAAAACTCTGAACCGTAAGGCTCTACCGTCGTGGTGGTTGTGTCATAGATTGTTGCCATATTGTTATCCTAAGAGTCTACTTCTGATAGGTTGAACCGGTTGAATCAAGCCGCGCTTTGCGAACGTCGGCGAATACTCGCCCAGCCGATGTACTAAACGTTTTCTTTCTTCTTCTTCCTGCTGACCGCGCTGTATGATTGCCTGAAGGTTGCGACGAGTCACATACGGATTCATTTCGACGGTGACTGGATCTTCTTTTTCGCCTTTACTGTCGCCACCTGTACGAGAGGCATTTATACCGCTGCCATCAACCACTCCATATTGATTTGTACTTTGCGTCGAAGGTGACCCTTTCGCATCTCCAGTAAAACGGGCAACCGCCCGATATGCAGATTGTGGATTGCCGGTCAGATAAGCATGAGTTGCATCCATCCATGTGCTCGGATTCGTGATTGCCTTTAGCGTATTATCGAGCCAGTCCGATTTATGTTGTTGTGCCCTGGACGTTTCCCGAATGGCGTAATCAGATGCTTGCAAAATATCGTCCATTCGCAGCGGGGATTTCCAATTTTCATTTCGCTGAGATTTTCTTTCGAGGCTCTCCAGATAATTAGGCTTGTAGAGATAGTCCAGTAAGGCTTGTTTCCTTGGCTTGTTTTTCCAGTTTCGCGATTTGGCCCAATCGGTCATCGCATCAAAAATTTGTTCTTGCCCACCTGCCTTCACATTTTGGTTTGCGCGAATCCGGTCTACTTGCTTGTGAATATTGCTAGGTGTCCAGTTTAAATTCGCGATACCTATCCCGTAAGTTTGATTGTCCTGCGAAATGAGTGGCATTGTTTTCGAATTAAACTGATTTGGATACACCGTCCCCAAAACGTTTGTATTCGCCCATTCGAAATTTGGTGCAACCGTATTCGCTAATTGCTTGTCATTGTATTTAGTCCAGCGATCTAGTAGAGGCTGCTTGATATCATAGGAAGAATAAGCATAACTAGGTGATGTGGTTTCCCGTAATGAAGGAACTCCAAAAATGTTGAGTGCATTCGGATATAGCTGTAACCAGGGATTTTGTTCAGCTTGCGGATATTCCCAGCGGACATTTGGATTTTCGTAAGCCATTTACCTTGCCCCTTTTTCAATCAGTTCAGCGCGAAGTCCGACCGCGTGTTCGAATCCACCCGCTGTGTCGATGCGAAAGCGCAAAAATCGACCCTGCACGCGGAAAGGATGATTGCCGATGTCATTGACCGTTACGCCTGAACTGTAAGAAATGTTGTTTTGCAGCGTGTTTCTGGAAGCGATGTACAGCGTGTTCGTTGCTGTACTGCCTTCAACGATTGGTCGCACGTTATTGCAGAACAAGGTGTTCAGACTGCCAGAACTTACTTCACCTGTTTCAAGGCGCGAAGTTAATGCACTTCCTTCAAAAGTCCCGCTTTTGTGCGCCGTTGAAAAAGCGTAGGCGTAGATTGCCCCGCCTTTCCATGCTGCGCTATCCAGTGAGGCAGGAAGGGAATCAAGTTGCGCACTGACTGTATCCAGTCCGTCAAGGGTATAACCAACGCTGCGTCCCCGGTAGAGGAGCTCATGGTCGATGACTGCATACGACCACATTCCAGTGTGCCAGTCATAGATAATGATTTCATCCGGGTCGCCACCGCCATTGCAGTAACCCCACATAATTTTTGCGTTCGGCACATCTGAAACGGAAGTAATGCGATAATATTTATCTTTATTGACTCTATCGAAAAACCAGTTGTCGATTTTTTCATGACCGATGGGCGTAAGATTTCCGCCAATCTGATATTCCATGAATCCATCTTCGCTTAAAAAATAAATATTATTGCCATACCGAATCACGCTTTTTGTCGCTTCACAACCGATGCTGGTGGATGTCTGTCTGAAACGAAAAAGTGTCGGTGGCCCGACGTACTCCATCTCCCAGATAGCGCGTTCCTGAAATATCACCGTGATATCGCCGCCGCTAACGGCCATCACGCGGCCACCATCACCGACCAAATCCTGATAATCGGATTGCGTAGCAGGAGAGGGTGTCCAGGCAGTTTCATTCTCAAGGCCCGACCACCAGACACGGTTTGAATAACGACTTCCTGACAGGACATTGCCCATTACAATAAATCCTCGGCATACCGCCATATCCTTACAGGCCGGTGCGCCGCTCAATGCCGCAAAGTTGCCTGAAGCACCAAAGCTGCGAATCTGGGTTGTCTCATCATTGGAAGCGATAACTTTCTCGCCCCACTTTAAAAACGTCCAACTATTCTCAGCATCAGTGGAAAAAGTCGAACCTGAAACGTCAGCCCATGTGCCAGTGCCGCCCAGTCGATACAATTTCGTTTCATCGCCAGCGTACACTTCACTATTGCCTTCAAAATCGCTGGCTGAGAACGCACCACGCGCATAGGCACTCAGCGCGGTTGTGTCTTCACTAATACTTTTGAACGGCATATAGCCGCCGCGATGCGTGACAACATTTTGAGCAAGTGTCAGCCCTGGATTGCCTATATCAGCCAGGTCGGGTGTCCACTCTCCGAAAGGGATAGTTTGCAGCGTCATGGTGTTGATGAATCCGTTTTGATAGCAATACTGCCTTGTGAACTCCGACCAGTTAAATACGTTTGCGATGCACTATAGGCACTCGCTTTGTACTGCTGAAGCCAGTTGGTCGAGGCTTTATCATCCTGCAGAAAGCGGCTCGCGTGAAACATGGTTGCTGCCAGATATACGTCTGGATAATTCGTAATCACCCAGTTCGTTGTCTGACTGTCGCTCAAAGCCGGAACTGAAGGGTAATAGGACAACTCATAGGCATAGGTCGAGTCTGGTTCGATATCAAACTCAATGACATCGCTAATAGTAAAAAACTGCGGTAGACCGCTTCCCGATTGATGATAAATACTCAGTTCATTGGGACTGAGATAACGGAGCGTCGTATAGCTTCCGCTTTCGGTAATTGTCAGCCTATACATTTCCAGAAAATCACTGGGCAGAGCTAACGTTGCACCGCTTAGATTGCCGGTCGCCCTCGTAATGTTACTGCGAATCCCGCCAACTTCAGCCGCATCTGGATCAGCCGGTTCGCGCTTCAACCATGTCTCTGCAAGGTCAATGAATTCCTCCAGGTAGGCCGTCGTTAAATCGCTTCGCGCTGTCCAATTGCTAATCGCTGTCTTGAGTTCGCTAAAATTTGTAATCGCCACTTTGTAATCACCTCATTCAGTTGCTTGCCCGCATAATTCACATTCGCGAAAGAACGGGCTTGCTGATAACCGGAATTCGTGTCCGGTTTTTTCAAAAGGTTTAACGCTTTTTCAATGTATGCGTCTGTCGTTTGCTGCACATGTGGTTTCACGCTATTCCACGAATCCCAGGAAGGTGCAGACAGACTAACGACTGGTACTCGATGTGCCATCGCTTCCCAGACGCTTATGCCGCCACATGTGGGAAATGTATCCAGGTAAACATCGATGTTAGGTAGTACAGCGTGTGGATTCGCAAAACCCATATTCATAATCCGTTTATCCGAGTAGACGAGGCTACCGCGCCCATAAGCTGCGAACACAGAGCCTTCCACACGATTCAGAATTTGTTTAACGGTTCCTAAAAATTCAGGCGTAATTTTTTCAAATCGCCCTAGAGTTCCAAAAACTATTTTTCCTGGCTTCGGTTGTAATTCTGTCTTCTGATACAGATGTTCCCAGAGCATCGGGCTTTGCACATCAATCGTGTTGTTAGCCCAATGATTTTGAGTCGGCGGTATCAACACCGCGTCGGCTGGGAACATTTGAAATCCAGGTGACAGATAGAACTGTATCGGTGCGCTTCGCATTTCAAACAATGTCAAAACGTAAGAAGAATAAGAATCCGCGATTAGCGTGCCTACGTCATCGAGTTCAATAAATGCGCGGAGCTCGGCTGGGTCAGTGCTATTGCGTACCTTGATTCCCAATTTTTGTAGCGCGTGCGTTTCCTTCGGATCAACCGCGCCGTACACATAGGCTATTGGTTGAATTCCATCTTCCGCCTGACCTTGCATGAAAGCTCGAACGTGCTTGTAAGGCGCGTACATGCCGACCGTCATGTTTCGAATTAGCCAGCCGGTGTTTTCTCTACCGTACAGCGGTTCTTCTTCAAACAAGGCTCTGGCCGGTTCGATCAACCGCTCTCG
>VTLG01010035.1_pt1 | contig 13720 bp, 14 predicted proteins | sample 4694571 | NCBI WGS metagenome assembly VTLG01 (sample SAMN12604809, study PRJNA352737) | marine metagenome | biome: ENVO:00000447; feature: ENVO:00000209|ENVO:00000569|ENVO:01000036; material: ENVO:00002151; isolation source: viral sequences binned using virsorter ...
CGCAAATACAACAAATAATTTGTTTGTAGGGTCAACTGCTGAATTACAAAAATTACTTAAGAATGAAACAGACCTAAAAAATGTCACTCCAAAATCAAAATAATAACTATCTAGGTAATCCTAACATAAAGAAAGATGGAATCGTTCAAAACTGGACGAAAGAGCAGATTAAAGAATATGCTTTATGTATGAAAAGTCCTATTTACTTTGTAGAAAAATATGCAAAGATAATATCACTTGATAAAGGTTTAGTACCTTTTAAATTATACCCTTATCAAAAGAAAATGTTTGATAAGTTTGAAAAGAATCGATTTAATGTTGTATTAGCTTGTAGACAATCAGGTAAATCTGTTTCTGCATGTGGTTATTTACTCTGGTTTGCTTTGTTTCAACCAGAAAAATCAATTGCAATATTAGCTAACAAAGGTGCAACTGCAAGAGAGATGTTGGCAAGAATTACATTGATGCTTGAAAACATTCCGTTCTTTTTACAACCCGGTGTAAAAGCTTTAAATAAATCTAATATTGATTTTAGTAATAATAGTAGAATTATTGCGGCTGCAACATCAGGACAATCAATAAGAGGTTTATCAATTAACTTATTATACTTAGATGAATTTGCATTTGTTGAAAGAGCAGCAGAATTTTATACTTCAACATATCCTGTTATATCATCAGGTACTGATACTAAAATTATAGTAACATCAACTGCAAATGGTATTGGTAATACTTTTCATAAAATATGGGAAGGATCAGTTCAAGGTGTAAATGAATACAGCAACTTTCGTGTTGATTGGCATGATGTCCCTGGTAGAGATGAAGATTGGAAACAAGAAACTATCAATAATACTTCACAGGTACAATTTGATCAAGAGTTTGGTAATACTTTTTTTGGTACAGGTGATACACTTATAAACGCACAAACATTATTAGACTTACGTGCATCTAACCCTATAAGTACTTTTGAAGGTGGTGATTTAGTTGTATATAAAGAACCTGAAAGAAAACATGACTATATATTAGTAGCAGATGTCAGTAAGGGAAGAGGACAGGACTATTCTACTTTTTCATTAGTCGATATTAGCACAAGACCTTTTGAACAGGTAGCTGTTTATCGCAACAACACTATCTCTCCATTACTCTTCCCTAATATTATATATAAATATGCCAATGTCTACAACAAAGCTTATTGTATTGTAGAATCAAATGATCAAGGATCTGTGGTATGTAATGGATTATACTATGATTTGGAATATGAAAACATGCATGTTGAATCTGCAGTAAAAGCAAATGCTATAGGTATTGAAATAAATCGTAGATCAAAAAGATTAGGTTGTAGTGCATTAAAAGATTTACTTGAAAATAATAAACTTAAAGTTGTTGACGAACAATCAATATTAGAAATATCTACTTTTGAAGCAAAAGGACAAACATTTCAAGCATCTACGGGTAATCATGACGATTTAGTTATGAATTTAGTTTTATTTGGTTACTTTGTATCATCTGCATACTTTTCAAATTTAACGGATATCAATATTAAAGATATTATTTTTAATCAAAAAATGAAAGAAATACAAGATGATATCGTACCTTTCGGATTTATTGATGATGGAAGTGAACATATCAAAAAAATTGAAACTGAAGATGATCCATGGCAAGTAGAGTATGATAGAGATTTGTAATATTATAAATATAAATAATTGAACAATCGTATTATGAAACTTGTAATTAAAAATAAGGAATAAAGAAATGGCACTATTTTCACCATCGGAATCACCCGCGGTTGTTGTCAAAGAAATAGACCTGACTGGAGGAGTGCCTAATGTCCAGTCAACCACAGGAGCAATCGTAGGTAACTTTAGATGGGGTCCTGCAGAAAAAAGATCTTTAATCGCCAATGAAACAGAATTGGTTGAAAAGTTTGCTGCACCAGACTCCGACACGACAATAGATTTTCACTCGGCATCATACTTCTTACGCTACTCAAGCGCACTCCAAGTTGTAAGAGCTATTGATGGCAATGCAGATAATGCAATATCAGTTTCAGCCGATAGCGGTGCAGGAATACTTTCTGCAGTTATCGTAAAGAATGAAGATGATTTTGCTTCACAATCATCAGCGTTAACAGCAGGTAACCAAACATTTATAGGTAGATATCCTGGCGCACTAGGTAACGACCTACAAGTACAAATGTGTCATGCCAATAGTACTGCATATAACGCATGGGGATTTAAAAATGAGTTTGACGCTGTACCAGCAACATCAAACTTTTTAACTGCAAAAAACGGTAGTAACGACGAAGTCCACACAGTAGTTGTTGATAAGAACGGAAAGTTTACAGGTACAAAGAATGCAGTGCTTGAAAGATATGCCTTCTTATCATTAGCGAAAGATGCAAAGGCTGATGATGGAACTTCAATTTATGTAAAAGATGTTATAAACGAAAGATCAGAATATATTCATATGGCAGGTTTTGATTCAGCGGTTGTAGCAAACATTACAAAATCTGGAAGAGTAGCACTTGATAGTGGTGATAACTTTTTATCAACAGGAGCAAGTTTATTCAACCGACACTTTACGTTTAACTTTAGTGGTGGTTCTAACTCAAATGCATTAACAACAACTGAATTCTTAGGTGGATTCGATTTATTCGAAGACAAAGATCAAGTTGAGATTGATTTCTTAATTGCACCGGGTATGACAACCACTGCAGATCAAACAACAGTTGTGAATGATTTGATTGCAACAGCACAAAACACAAGAAAAGATTGTGTTGTAGTAGCATCACCTGCAAGAGATGATGTTGTTAACTTAACAAATGCAGGAACCATTGTAACTAATGTAGTTGCAACTGCAGACACATTCACTAAATCATCATATCTATTTAATGATGGTAACTATTTAAAAACATATGATAAGTTTAACGACCAATTCATATTCATACCTGCAGCTTCTTCTACAGCTGGACTTATGGCAGCAACTGATCTTAACAGAGCCTCATGGTTTTCACCAGCTGGTTCAAGACGAGGTCAGTATCTTGGAATAACTGCATTGGCATATACACCTACAAAAGGTCAAAGAGATACTTTGTACAAAGCAAGTGTAAATCCAATTGCAAATATACCGGGCGCTGGTGTAATACTATTCGGTGATAAGACCGGACTCAGAAGAGCATCTGCATTTGATAGAATTAATGTAAGAAGATTATTCTTAACATTAGAAAGAGCAATATCAAGAGCAGCTGAACAAGTACTCTTTGAATTCAATGATGAATTTACAAGAGCAGAGTTTGTCAATATCATTGAACCAGTCTTAAGAGAAGTCAAAGGTCGAAGAGGTATCACAGACTTCAGAGTAGTAGCAGACGAAACTAATAATACTGCGGCAGTAATTGATAGAAATGAATTTAAGGCAGATATCTTTATCAAGCCTGCAAGATCTATCAACTTTGTCACACTGAACTTTGTAGCCGTTAGAACTGGCGTTGACTTCCAAGAAGTCGTCGGCACGGTATAAGGAGGTAGCAAATGGCAGTATTAGGCGTAGATGATTTTAAATCAAAGCTAAGAGGCGGCGGGGCAAGACCTAACCTCTTCAAAGCTACAATCAACTTTCCGGGATACGCAAATGGTGATCCGGAACTGACATCATTCCTCTGTGAAACAGCTCAGTTGCCGGGTTCAACACTTGGTCAGATAATTGTACCATTTAGAGGTAGACAATTAAAAATGGCCGGTGATAGAACATTTGATGTATGGACAGTAACAATAATCAATGACACAGATTTTGCAATAAGAAATCCAATGGAGAGATGGATGAATGGTATGAATGCACACAGTGCTAATACCGGTCTTACAACTCCGATCGCTTATGAAGCAGATCTGTTAGTTGAACAACTTGATAGGTCAGGCGATACTCTTAAAAAGTATACGTTCAGAGGTTCATATCCACAAGATATGTCACCAATTGACTTGAACTATGGTACAAATGATGAAATCGAAAGATTTACAGTAACATTTGCTTACCAATACTATGAGACTGACACTACTACTTAAGTAATAAATAATAGGAGAGCGGAAGCTCTCCTATAACTTAAAGGAATTATTATGGCAGACGGTACACTTAAAATATTTGGTTTTGAAATAACGAGGACGAAAGACAAGAAAGCAATCAAGTCTATCGTTCCGCCGCGTGACGATGACGGTGCCGGTTACGTAGCTTCAACAACTTACGGTTCACATTATGGTCATTACATTAATATGGAAGGTGATGACTCAAAAGACAACGTTCAGTTGATATTAAAATATCGTGGTTCAGCAATGCACCCTGAAGCGGATGCAGCAATTGAAGATATTGTTAATGAAGCAATTACTTCAATGGATATGAAACCATCATTAACTTTAAACTTAGATAGAGTTCCAGTAAGTGCTACAATAAAAAGACAAATGTTAGAAGAGTTTGACAACATATATAATATGTTAAACTTTAAAGAATTAGGACACGATATATTTAGAAGATGGTATGTTGATGGTAGATTATATCATCACTTAGTAGTTGATGATACAAATTTAAGTGCAGGTATTCAAGAGATAAGATACATTGATTCTGCAAAAATAAGAAAAGTAAAGCAAGTAAAAAAGAAAAAAGATCCAGTATCAGGCGCAGCTTTAGTAGAAAAGGTTGATGAATTTTACATTTATCAAGAAAAACCAGGGTCACAAACCAACGCAATAAAATTAACTAATGATTCAGTTAGTTATTGCACATCTGGTTTACTCGATGAACATCGAAAAAGAGTTGTGTCATTTTTACATAAAGCTTTAAAACCAATTACACAATTACGAATGATGGAAGATTCATTAGTAATATACAGATTGGCAAGAGCACCTGAAAGAAGAATGTTTTATATTGATGTAGGTAACTTACCAAGAGGTAAAGCCGAACAATATATGAAAGATATTATGGCCAAGTATCGTAACAAACTTGTATACGACGCAAAGACTGGTGAAATACGTGATGATCGTAAACATATGTCAATGTTAGAAGATTTTTGGCTACCGCGAAGAGAGGGCGGCCGTGGAACAGAAATATCTACACTGCCCGGTGGAGAAAACTTAGGACAGATTGAAGACATAATTTATTTTCAAAAAAGATTATATAGATCTTTAAATGTACCATTAAACAGATTAGAGCAAGAACAACAATTCTCATTAGGTAGAGCAACTGAAATAAGTCGAGATGAATTAAAGTTTCAAAAGTTTATTGATAGATTAAGAAATAGATTTGCAACTTTCTTTTATGAAATACTTAAAAAACAACTACTAATGAAAAATATAATAACTGAAGAAGATTGGCTGTCTTGGAAGAATGAAGTACATATTGACTTTACAAGAGATAACCACTTTTCAGAGTTAAAAGAAGCAGAATTACTTAGAGAAAAAATACAAACACTCGATCAAATACAAAACTATGTAGGTGAATATTTCTCTAAACAATGGGTGCAAAAGAATATTCTTCTTTTTGATGATGATGAAATCAAGAGAATGGATAGTGAAATGGCTGCGGCACAGCAGCAAGAACCAGAAGATGATCAAGGAGCGATATAATGTCTGAAGAAAAACAAATGCCTGACAATGTAGATACTATCGATGATTTAGTAAAGCATTCGTTAGCACAAGATTATAATAAAGCAAATGAAGTATTTGGTAATGTAATGACTACTAAGCTTGCCGATGTATTAGACCAAACAAAAATGAAACTTGCTGGTCAAATATATAATGGCGATCCTGAAGATGAAGAAGATATCGAGGATGAAGAAGATATAGAAAATGAAGAAGAAGTTGAAGGTGAAGAAGAAACCGAAGAAACTGATGACGAAATTGAAGATGAGGACTTAGAAGTACCTGAAGAAATCGAAGATGAAGATGAAGAAGAAATTGAAGGTGCAGCTGTGTAAAACAGCAAATGTATAAATATAGTTAACATGAGAACTTTTTCAGAACTAAGAGAATTGGCAGGTAGAAAGCCAGAAGGTAAAATGGTCTTTAACAAAAAAGTTAAAGGCGTTAAAGTAATGATACATAAAGAAAGAAATGGTTTCGTTGCTTACATAGATGGTGATAGACTTGATGTCTATAAATCTCAAAAAGAAGCCGAAAAGGCTGCCAATGAATTTATGAAACAATATAAGTAGGAAAAGACATGAAACTAATATCAGAATTTACCGAAAACGATTTAGAATTTATTACTGAACAAGATAAAAAGACTGGTAGTAAAAATTATAAAATTAGAGGTATTTTCGCACAAGCAGAAAAAAAGAATCGAAACGGTCGAATATATCCAATGCCTATCATGGAAAAAGCTTTATCCAAATATAATGATGAGCAAGTTTCAAAAGGTAGAGCGGTTGGTGAGTTAAATCACCCTGAAGGACCGACCGTTAATTTAGACAAGGTTTCTCACAAAATCAATAAACTTGAATTTCAAGGTAATGATATTGTGGGTGAAGCATCGATATTGGAAACCCCGATGGGTCAAATTGTAAAAGGTTTACTCGACGGCGGAGTCACATTCGGTGTATCGACTCGTGGTATGGGAAGTTTGAGCCAGCGTAATAACGCAATGGTCGTAAATGACGATTATATTCTTAACGCGGTAGATATCGTGCAAGATCCATCCGCACCCGGCGCTTTTGTTAATGGAATAATGGAGGGTGTTGAATGGGTTTGGAATAACGGAATTATAGAAGCTCAGACAGTTGAAAAAATGGAGACTGAAATAAAGAAGGCTCCACGGGCTAATCTCTATGAGACAGAGGTTCGTGAGTTCAAGAATTTCCTCTCGTTACTGAAATCAAAATAAGGAGTCAAAAATGACTGATAAAATCGAAAATCAGGATGTGGATCTCCAAGAGAGTGAAGAGGAAATCTCTGAAACATCGCACGGTGGAATGAAACACGATCCTAAGAATGCTGAAGCTCAGTCAATTGCTGCTACTGATAAAGCAGCTGACGCAACAGGTACTGCAGGCGCAAGAAGTATGGCCGGCGGAACTGCAAAAGATAATACTAAAAAAGATCCAATGCCAAAAACAAAAGCAGGCATGATTGCCGCTATGGTTCACAGCATGCAGAAAATGGATAAGAAAACCATTAATGCAATGTATGGTAGCTATAATAAAATGAATAGTGGTACAGAACCAGAAGCTTTTGAAGGCGAGCCGATTGCTGAAAAGCAGGAAGCAGAAGTACAGGTCGATTTTAAAGATGATCTTAAAGCGTTAGTCGCTGAAGAAGCAACATTATCAGATGAGTTCAAGCAGAAAGCAGAAACTATCTTTGAAGCTGCAATCAATACAAAAGTAAATGCAGAGATTGACAGATTAGAAGAGAAGTATAATGAAGAGCTTGCCGAAGAGATTGAATCTACAAAGGCAGATCTCGTAGAGAAAGTAGACAACTATTTAAACTACGTAGTTGAAAACTGGATGGAAGAGAACAAGTTAGCTATTCAAAATGGTTTAAGAACTGAGATTGCAGAAGACTTTATGGGTAAGTTGAAAGACTTATTTACTGAGTCATACATCGAAGTGCCAGAAGGAAAAGTTGACATGGTAGACGACCTCGCTGATCAAGTTGAAGAGTTAGAGAAGACTGTTAACGAATCAACTCAGAAGGCAATCGACATGGCAGTTGAGTTAGAAGGCTATAAAAGAGATGCTATCATAAGAGAAGCAACTAAAGACTTAGCTGAAACTCAAGTGGAAAAACTTAAGAAATTAGCAGAGAACGTAGATTTTGAAGACGAAGAAACTTTCACACAGAAAGTAGCTCAGTTGAAAGAGTCATACTTTGCTAAGACAGTTAATAGTCAGGAAAGTGAAGTTGAAGAAGATGCTCCAGTAATGGAAACATCAGACTCAATGGCATCTTACCTTAATGCAATAAAGAAAACCCAAGTAAAATAACGGGAGCCCAAAATGGTATCATACGATAAGTTAATCGAAAAATGGTCCCCAGTTCTTAATGAAGAATCAGCTGGTAATATTAAGGACCATCACAGAAAAGCCGTTACAGCTGCAGTACTCGAAAATCAGGAAATCGCTCTTAGAGAAGAAGGAATGATTGCAGAAGCTGCTCCTGCTAACGCAACATCAAGTGTACAAAATTGGAACCCTGTATTGATCGCACTCGTAAGAAGAGCTATGCCAAACTTAATGGCATACGACATTTGTGGTGTGCAACCAATGTCAGGTCCAACAGGCTTAATCTTTGCGATGAAGTCATTGTACAAAACTACAAGAGGCGGTGCAACAACTGGAGATGAAGCACTTTATAACGAAGCAATTACACCTTTCTCAGGTGACTCTTCAGCATCACAAGGAACAGCTGGTCCATCTGGTTTAACAGGTAAAGACCCATTAGCTGGTGATGTATCAGGTGACTCATCAATTGACTCTGAAAGAGCAACTGACGGTTTCGGCGGTGGTATGACTACAGCCAATGCTGAAGGTTTAGGTACTTCAGGTCAAGGTCCAAATACAGCATTTGCTGAAATGGGATTCTCAATCGAGAAGTCAACAGTAACCGCAAAGTCAAGAGCTCTTAAAGCTGAATACAGCTTAGAACTTGCTCAAGATCTTAAAGCTATTCATGGCTTAGATGCTGAGACAGAATTGGCAAATATCTTGTCAACTGAAATCTTAGCTGAGATCAACAGAGAAGTTGTAAGAACTGTAAACTCACAAGCTAAAACTGGAGCACTTCAAGCAAATACAGCCATCAACGGTATCTTTAACGTACAGACAGATGCAGATGGTAGATGGTCAGTAGAAAAGTTCAAAGGACTTATTCTTCAGATCGAAAGAGAAGCTAACGTAATTGCAAAAGAAACACGTAGAGGTAAAGGTAACTTTATCATCTGCTCATCTGATACAGCATCTGCATTAGCTGCTTCAGGTATGTTAGACTACACACCTGCAATGTCAACTAACTTACAGGTAGATGACACAGGTAATACATTCGCCGGTACATTAAACGGTAGAATGAGAGTCTACATCGACCCATATTCAACTACAGACTACATTACAGTAGGATATAAAGGTACAAATCCATATGATGCCGGTGTATTCTATTGCCCATATGTACCACTAACAATGGTCAGAGCTGTAGCTGAAGATTCATTCCAGCCAAAAATTGGTTTCAAAACCAGATATGGAATGGTCTCTAACCCATTCGTAGGTAGCACACCTGCAGATGGATTAGCTGCGGTTAAGACTAATCAGTACTACAGAATATTCAGAGTAGATAATATTCTTGGTGCCTAATTTTTAGTGCATGATAAAAAGGGGAGCTTCGGCTCCTCTTTTGTCGTATAAATAACAGTATGGAAATATTCATACTAACATTATTCATATTCATGGCATTTGTAGCTTCAGGCATGTCTTTTGGTTTATTATTTAAACCAATCAAAGGTAGTTGTGGCGGAATAAATTGTAGGTGTAAGAATGACACTGACTAATAATTTTAACTATCTACAACCAACAGGTTTTCGGCTTGTTATAGATAGAACTAATTATCCAAATCTAGAATTCTTCGTGCAAGACTTTACGCATGCTGGTGTTATTATGAACACTGCAGATTTACAATACAAAAAACTTGCAGCAATACCTTTCATCGGAGATAAGTTAACTTACAATGAAATGTTGGCTAATATTATATTAGATGAAGATATGAAAGCATATACTGAAATGCATGATTGGATGAGAAGAATACTAGATCAGGATATGACGACTCCGGTAGATAGATTCAAAGCAAAAACAGAAAAGCCCCCGGCACAATCTGATATTACTTTATCTATACTATCGAGTTCTAATAATCCAGTTGTACGAATAAAATATAAAGATTGTATACCCGTTGCATTGACTGATATTCAATTTCAATCAACTGCTGGTGGAGAATCATTTATAACATTCGGAGCATCATTTAGATTTACATACTTTGATATTTTGATAAAGAATAAAACAACCGGATCTTTTACTGAATCGTTTTCAGTAGCAGGTAAGTTAACAGGTTAATATATATTATTGGAGACATAATGATTGATTTGAAACAAGTCCACGATATGTGGCAAAAAGATTGTATTATTGATAACGCTAGATTAGATGAAACATCTAGACACACCCCATCACTACATTCAAAATATTTACAATATTGGTCAACAGCAAAGCTTGAATTGAAACGCGCTGAATTTGAACAAAAGAAAATATTAAAAGAAAAGTGGTTATACTACAATGGTAAGATGGATCAGAAAACTTTAGAAAGCAAAGGATGGAATCCTGATCCTTTCGATGGTTTAAAGATACTAAAAGGTGAAATGGATTATTATTATGAAAGCGATCCAGAAATACAAAAATCAGAAGAAAAAATACAATATTGGAAAACAACAATTGATACACTAACGGAGATTATAGATAATTTAAAATGGCGACACCAAACTATATCGAACATAATCAAATGGAAACAATTCGAGTCAGGAAACTAAATCATTCAATCATACATTTAGAGTGTGATAGAAGTGTTGGAGCAGAATTAAGAGAATTCTTTTCTTTCTACGTTCCAGGATATAGGTTTATGCCTGCATATCGTAACAGAGTGTGGGATGGAAAGATAAGACTATATAATCAAACTACCGGCCAAATACCAGCAGGTTTATTTCCTCAGATACTTTCATTTGCAGAATCAAGAGAATATGAATTAGAAGTAGAAGAAACAGAATACGGTAATCCTAACGAAGGTAATTCGATTAACGTAGACTTTATGATGAAGTTTATTGAAGCACTTAAACTTCCATTTGACATTAGAGCTTATCAGTTTGATGCCGTATGTCATGGTATACAACATCGTAATGCTATACTACTTTCACCTACAGGTTCAGGTAAATCATTAATCATTTATGTATTAATGAGATGGTTACTATCTGCATTTGATAAAAAAAGAAAAGATGTTTTAATAATAGTACCTACAACGTCTTTAGTTGAACAAATGTATAACGATTTTAAAGATTACGGCTATGATGTAGATAGGCATTGTCATAGAATATATTCAGGTAAAGATAAAAACTCATTTAAAAGAGTCATTATAAGTACATGGCAATCAATATATCGTTTTCCTCAAGATTGGTTTGCAAGATTTGGCGCAGTATTCGGTGATGAATGTCATGGATTTAAATCTAAATCATTGACAACTATAATGAATAAATGTACTGAAGCCGAATACAGATTTGGTACTACTGGTACACTAGATGGCGCACTGACACATGAACTTGTGTTACAAGGTTTATTTGGAAAGATACATCGCGTAACTAGCACTAGAGCTCTACAAGATGATGATACACTTGCAAAATTAATGATACGCAGAATAGTTTTACAATATGATGATACTATTAGAAAAAATTTTGGAAAACAAAAATATCAAGATGAAATAAAACACATCATAACATATCAAAGAAGAAATCATTTTATAAGAAAGTTAACACTTGATTTAAAAGGTAATACATTAGTTTTATATAACTATGTTGAAAAACACGGCAAACCTTTGTATGAAAATATAAAGATGCATGCCGATGAAAAACGCAAGATATTTTTTGTATCAGGTAATACCGCAACCAGTGATAGAGAAGCTATACGTATGATAGTTGAAAAACAAAAAAATTCTATTATAGTTGCATCACTCGGTACATTCAGTACAGGTATAAATATTAGGAATCTACATAATATTGTTTTTGCCTCTCCATCTAAATCACAGATACGAGTTTTACAAAGTATTGGTAGAGGTTTAAGAAAAACAGATAACGGCAAGAACACAACACTTTATGATATTGTAGATGATATAAGCTGGAAGTCAAGAAAGAATTATGGAATATTACATGCAGATGAAAGACTTAGAATCTATGGTAGAGAAAAATTTACACATAAAACTTATAAGGTGCAGCTATGAGCAAAGTAAAACAATTTAAGTTAACTAATAATGATGAAATAGTTTGTGAAGTTCAACAATGGCATGATTCAGAATCAGATGACATCATAATAAAGAAAGCACTAAAGATAGTAAGTATAGAAGATTATTCACGAGGCATAAGATTTTTTGCGCTAAGACCGTGGATGTCATTTCAAGATGATCCAGATTATTTACATTCACTGAATGCAGCGCACGTTATTGTAACCAGTGAACCTACAAAACCGATGTTAAAATATTATAATACATGTTTGAAAGCAATCAGAGGTGATTTAGCTAAAGGACCTTTAAAAAGAAAAGGTGTCTGGGCTAGTTTAGACGAAGTAAACGAACAAACAAAACATTTATCCGATGAAGAAGTAGATGATTGGTTAGATGAAAAATATGGAAGATTTGCACAAGATGATGAAAAATACACCGATTCGGCGGTAAGTAACATAATAAAATTCAAACCTAAAGATACTGTGCATTAGGGTATATCCCTTCTTCCACAGATATACTATCTTATTCTACCACATTTTTTACCGTTTGTACACCGTTTTTTTCGTTTCTTAGAAGAAAAAATAATATTGTACTTTTTTGCAAAAGTGTGGTAAAATAATACTATAAAATAAAGGATTACGTATGGCACGGAAAAAAAGCATCCATTATGTTAACAATGCGCAGTTTTCACAAGCTGTTGTTGATTACGTTGGAAAATTAGAAGAATGTAGAAAGGATGAAATAAGTTTACCTAAAGTACCTGACTACATAGCACAATGTTTTTTAAGAATAGCTGAAGGATTATCTCATAAAGCAAACTTTATTCGATACACTTATCGAGAAGAGATGGTAATGGATGCAGTAGAAAATTGTTTGAAGGCAATATCAAATTATAATTTAGAAGCTGCAACAAGAACAGGTAAACCAAACGCTTTCGCTTACTTTACGCAAATAACATGGTTTGCTTTTTTAAGAAGAATAACAAAAGAAAAGAAACAACAAGATATTAAATTAAAATATCTTACAAAATCAGGCATTGAAAATTTCATAGATATCGGTGATGAAGCAGTTGGTAGTGATGTGGCAGCACACTTTGTAGATACATTGAAAGATAGAATACAAAGAGTACGTAACACTGATATGGAAATGAAAGAAATAGTTAAGAAAGAAAGAAAACGTAGGAGAAGTAAAATAGCAGATTCAGATTTAAGTGAGTTTATGCAATGAAGATAGCGATACTGAATGATACACATTGCGGTATACGTAACTCTTCAGAAATTTTTTTAAATAACGCTGAACGGTTTTATAATGATGTATTTTTTCCGGAATGTGAAAAGCATGGTATAAAACAGATAGTACATCTTGGTGATTACTACGATCATCGTAAGTTTGTAAACTTTAAAGCGTTGAATCATAATCGTAGAATATTTCTTGATCAAATACGTAAACGCGGTATGTCAATGGATATTATACCGGGCAATCACGATACATTTTATAAAAATACAAATGAACTTAATTCATTGAAAGAATGTTTAGGTCATTACATGAATGAAGTCCATATTATTATGGAACCTACTGTAATGCAATATGATTCATTGAAACTTGGTTTATTGCCTTGGATATGTCAAGATAATTATGATTTATGTATGAACTTTATAAGAGATTGTAGAGCAGATTGGATAGGATCACATCTTGAACTTAATGGTTTTGAAGTGATGAGAGGA
>VTLG01015274.1_pt1 | contig 13718 bp, 11 predicted proteins | sample 4694571 | NCBI WGS metagenome assembly VTLG01 (sample SAMN12604809, study PRJNA352737) | marine metagenome | biome: ENVO:00000447; feature: ENVO:00000209|ENVO:00000569|ENVO:01000036; material: ENVO:00002151; isolation source: viral sequences binned using virsorter ...
AAATGAAGAAAAAAGGCATGGCACGAGGTGGCATGAAAATGAAAAAGAAGGGTATGGCACGAGGCGGCGCAAAGATGCCAATGGCTAAAGACCCAAAGACAGGTAAGATGGTGCCAGCTTTTGCGATGGACGGCAAAGGTAAAATGAATAAAGGCGGCATGATGAAGAAAAAAGGTATGGCTCGTGGTGGCATGAAGAAGAAGGGCTATGCTAAGGGAGGAATGAAGAAGAAAGGCTACGCAGCAGGTGGCATGACTGTTCCTCAACTCAGAGCCGCAGCGAAGGCCAAAGGCTATAAAATAATGAAGGGTTAGTCAGTATGGCTAAGTCTACAGTAAACAAGGCAGGAAACTACACCAAGCCTACTATGCGAAAGGCTCTGTTTAGTCGAATCAAAGCAGGGTCTAAGGGTGGTAAGCCAGGTCAGTGGAGTGCTAGAAAAGCGCAGATGCTCGCCAAGCAGTACAAAGCTAAGGGTGGTGGCTATCGCTAAAGACCCTAGAGTTGGCACAGGCAAGAAGCCAAAAGGATCAGGACGCAGACTTTATACAGATGAAAATCCAAAAGATACCGTCCGTATAAAGTATGCGACTCCTGCTGACGCACGAGCTACGGCTCGTAAGGTAAAGAAGATAAATAAACCCTACGCTCGTAAGATACAGATACTTACAGTGATGGAACAAAGAAGTAAATACGGAGGCAAGCCCCAACAGGCAGGAATAGCTAAGAGGGCGAAGCAACAACTAAAGGCAAAGCATGGCACTCGCAAAAAGTCAACGTAGTTTAAAAGCATGGTCAAAGCAAAAGTGGAGAACAAAGAGTGGTAAGCCCAGTGCAAAAACTGGGGAACGATATCTTCCTGAAGCTGCAATTAAGGCTCTATCACCACAGGAGTACGCAGCGACAACTAGAGCTAAAAGAAAAGGCACAAAGGCAGGGAAGCAATTCGTCAAACAACCAAAAGGTATCGCAAAGAAAACACGAGCGTATAGAAAGGTAAAGTAAATGGTAAAAGCGTGGTTTATAGTAGCAATAATGACAGGAGTATATTCAGATGGGACAAAAGATATATTTATATTTCAACACCCATCAGATCATGGACACTTTCACACCTCTGCCATGTGTTATAAATATATAGGGGATAACCCTTTTAAATTAGTTAAAGCTCTTGTCAATGAATACGGAGATAGATCACCTGAAAAGATTATGTGTGTGCCAGAAGATACTATAGAATCTTTTATGGAACAGGCTAAAACATAATGTTGTACGAGCCTACATGTGACATTTGTGGGCATCACATAGAGGATGATAGATGTGACTATTGTAGGAATACAGGCGAAAACGGTGATTGGATAAAAAAAGTTATAGAACAGGCAAGAGATCCACGGCACGATCAATCAGCCTTCAAGGATAAAAAGAAGAATGACAAAAAATCTAACTGAAAAACAACAAAAGTTTATGGCTGTCTTGTTTGATGGTGCAGGGGGAGATGTTGTTGAAGCAAAAAGACTTGCAGGGTATTCAGATACAACCACAACAACGCACGTTATGCAAGGACTAAAAGAAGAAATAATGGAAGCCACTAGAGATTATATTGGTAGACTCGCACCAAAAGCAGCGGTGGCTATGGGCAATGTTCTTGTAGATCCAACAGAACTAGGCATAAGGGACAAAATGACAGCAGCTAAAGATCTGCTAGATAGGGCAGGACACATAAAAACAGAAAAAGTAAATGTAGAATCCTCCGGTGGACTATTTGTTCTTCCTGCTAAAGAAGGTAAAAATGAGTAGAGAAGATTTAGGATATTGGACGCTACCACAGCTACAGTTTAAAGACGGAAAGAATTGGACACGAATACCTAGAGTTTCTAGGACTGTTCCGTTTGGCTATACTAAAGACCCTGAGGATGAAGACTTTCTGCTACCGGTAAAAGAAGAGTTAGATGCACTTGAGTTAGCTAAACAGCATCTAAGACAGTATAGCTACAGGTCTGTGGCTGAGTGGCTGACCAAACAAACAGGCAGGTATATATCCCACACAGGCCTAAAGAAGAGAGTAAGAGTTGAGACAAGAAGGAAAAAAGCCGCTACATTTAAAAGAGAACTTGCCAGAAGGCTCGAAAAGACGCTCAAAGAAGTTCGTAAGTACGAAGAAAACAGCATCGGAAGTCACGACACAGCCGGTAGCACAGCCTAGTATAGTTCTAGACGTACAGCCACAAGAGGTTGAACAACAGGTATTATTTAAACCTAATGAAGGACCTCAGACAGATTTCTTAGCATCCTCAGAACGAGAGGTGTTATATGGTGGAGCAGCAGGAGGAGGCAAATCATTTGCCATGTTAGCTGACCCACTGAGAGGATTAAACAACCCTAACTTTAGTGGGCTGTTAGTTCGACACACAACGGAGGAGCTAAGAGAACTGATACAGAAGTCTCAGGAGTTGTATCCAAAAGCAATACCAGGGATCAAGTGGTCAGAAAGAAAGTCGCAGTGGGTGACTCCTAAGGGGGGACGACTTTGGATGTCATACCTAGACCGTGACTTAGATGTAATGCGCTATCAAGGTCAAGCGTTTAATTGGATAGGCTTTGATGAACTTACACAGTGGGCGACACCTTACGCTTGGGACTATATGCGCTCACGACTCAGAAGTGCAGATCAATCGTTAGGACTGTACATGAGAGCAACAACAAACCCTGGGGGAGCAGGGCATCAATGGGTTAAGAAGATGTTTGTAGATCCCTCACCACCCAACACATCGTTTTGGGCAACAGATATGGAAACAGGCAATGTTATTACATTTCCAAAAGGTCATAGCAGAGAGGGGCAACCTCTTTTTAGAAGACGCTTCATACCTGCTAATTTGTTTGACAATCCTTATCTAGCTGAATCAGGTGACTACGAGGCGATGCTACTATCATTGCCGGAGCATCAGAGGAAGCAACTACTAGAGGGTAATTGGGATGTAGCAGAAGGAGCTGCGTTCCCTGAGTTTGACAGAACAAAGCATGTTGTTGAACCCTATAAGATACCGTCTAGTTGGACAAAGTTTAGAGCGTGTGACTACGGTTATGGAAGTTACTCTGCTGTAGTGTGGTTGGCCATAACACCTGCTGAACAACTTGTAGTATACAGAGAGTTGCAGGTATCAAAAGTTTTAGCTGTAGACTTAGCCGACAGAATACTACAACTAGAAGCTGACGATGGCAGAATACAGTACGGAGTGTTAGATAGCTCACTATGGCACAAAAGGGGAGACACTGGCCCTAGCCTAGCAGAGCAGATGATAGTAAGAGGTTGTAAGTGGCGGCCATCAGATAGAAGCAGAGGTAGTAGAATTGCAGGAAAAAACGAATTACACAGACGACTCCAAGTTGACGAATACACCAATGAACCACGCCTTGTTGTATTTAATAACTGCACAAACCTTATATCTCAACTTCCTAGTCTCCCTTTGGACAAAAAGAACAACGAAGACGTAGATACAAATAGTATGGATCATATGTACGATGCTCTGCGCTACGGCATAATGACAAGACCTAGAAGTTCTATATGGGACTATAACCCTGTGAATCAGCGAACAGGCTTTCAAATCGCTGATCCTAACTTTGGATATTAAATATGGCAGAAGATAATGAGATACCCTTTGACACGGATGATGTCACAGTAATACAGGACAACGATCCGGCACTTGCATCAGAAAGTGATGTGGTCAGTTTTGTACAAGGCAGATTCAAAAGAGCAGAAGACGTAAGACAACAAGATGAGCAACGATGGCTCAAGGCATACAGAAACTACAGAGGACTATATGGTCCTGATGTACAGTTTACAGAAACAGAAAAATCTAGAGTATTTGTAAAGGTAACAAAAACAAAAACACTAGCAGCCTATGGCCAAATAATTGACGTGCTATTTGGTAGCACAGCCTTCCCACTCACGGTCAACCCAACAAAGTTACCTGACGGTGTGGCTGAGTCGGTGCATATAAACCTTGACCCTAACGCTAAAAATGCAGGTGATACACTAACACAGGCTTTTGAGGATAAACCCTCAGAGCCTTTTTTATTTTCACCTGAAGGAAAGCTACAGCCAGGCGAAACAATAAAAGATTTAGAAAACAGACTTGGTGCTATGTCTAACAAGCTTGCTCCTATATCAGACAAATTGATAGAAGGAGATGGCACAACACCACAGACTGTTACCTTTCATCCGGCTATGGTAGCAGCAAAGAAGATGGAAAAGAAGATACACGATCAACTTGAAGAGTCAGGAGCAAACAAGCAACTCCGTAACGCAGCATTTGAGATGGCTTTGTTTGGTACAGGAATTATGAAAGGTCCTTTTGCTATAGATAAAGAGTATCCTAATTGGAATGATGACGGTGACTATGATCCTATAATAAAAACTGTGCCATCAACGAGTCATGTCTCTATTTGGAACTTATATCCTGATCCGGATGCCTACAACATGGATGAGGCAGAATACTGTGTAGAGAGACACAAGCTATCCAAAACACAAATGCGTAATCTAAAAAACAGACCATACTTCAGAGAAGAATCTATTGAGGCTTGTCTTGATATGGGCGCACAGTACGATAAGAAGTATTGGGAAGACGACATGAAAGATTACGCTATAGAAAACTACACAGAGCGTTATGAGGTTCTAGAGTTTTGGGGATACGTGGATTCTGAAAAGTTAGAAGAAAATGGTGTGGACATACCGGAAGAACTAAAAGAACTAGAGCAGATAAACTGTAACATATGGGTGTGTCAAGGCCACGTACTAAGAATGGTTCTTAATCCATTCAAGCCGGTGCGTATACCTTACTACGCTGTGCCTTACGAGCATAACCCTTACAGCTTCTTTGGTGTGGGCATCGCAGAGAATATGGATGATACACAGACTTTGATGAATGGCTTTATGCGTATGGCTATTGACAACGCTGCACTAAGTGGCAACCTTATCATGGAGGTAGACGAAACGAACCTAGTCCCTGGTCAGGATCTTAGTGTATATCCTGGCAAGATATTCAGGCGACAAGGTGGTGCGCCAGGGCAAGCTATCTTTGGTACAAAGTTTCCAAATGTAGCGTCAGAAAATATGCAACTGTTTGACAAAGCACGAGTGCTTGCAGATGAAAGCACAGGCTTTCCGTCCTTTGCTCACGGACAGACAGGTATACAGGGTGTAGGACGTACAGCGTCAGGTATATCTATGCTAATGTCTGCAGCTAATGGTTCTATTCGTAATGTTGTAAAGAATGTTGATGACTATTTGTTAGCCCCAATGGGTAAAGCGTTCTTTAGTTTTAACATGCAGTTTGATTACGACCCTGACATAAAGGGCGACCTAGAAGTAAGAGCGCAGGGGACAGAAAGCTTGATGGCTAACGAAGTGCGTAGCCAAAGACTTATGCAGTTCCTACAGGTTGCATCAAACCCTGCACTAGCACCGTTTGCTAAGATGGATTATATAATTAGAGAGATTGCAAAAGCTATGGATCTTGACCCTGATAAGGTTACAAATAGCTTGCAAGATGCTGCGATACAGGCTGAGATCTTTAAGATGTTTCAACAAGAACAGCCTCAACCACAGCAACAACCTGCACCTGCCGGAGCAGACGCTCAGGACGCAACAGGAGCAGGGGGAGGAACAATAGGTACAGGTCAAGCACCGGCACCAGGAGAAGAAGGATTTACAGGTAATGTCTAAGATTAAAGAGTTAACGAATAACAAAGAACTATGGGATGCTTTTGTAGAAGAGTTACAGAGATCTATAGTAAACTATCAACGCACAATGGAACAGACAGAAAAACCCTCTGACATCTACAGATTACAGGGTGCTGTGTCTGCGCTTAGACGCTTGATGCAACTTAGAGACATGATGAATGGTGGCAACTAGAGAAGAAATAGAAGCTAGACTAAAAGCAAGCAGAGAGGGCAAAACTATACAAGCTCCTCCTGTTGGCTTTACGTTAATGGATGAATACGAGAAAGCTAAAAAAGGATTAAAGTCTCCTGAAGAACAAGAGGCTGAGGCAAAAGAAAGAGTTCTTGCTGATGAAAATCCTTTGCGTCAATATGGTTATAACAAATTATTGGATGCAGGAGCGTCTTACATACAGGCAGAGCAGGGTGTATTAGCAGGAGAGTTTACACCTTATGGTGGTGCTACGGCTGCCTATGACGCTGAGTTAGCGTTTAGAAGAAGACAGTATATCTTGGGTGGGCTGTTTACAATAGGAGCTATTGCAGGAACTGCGCCTTTTATTGGAGGTGTTGTAAAGTCAGGAATAAAACCTCTAGCAAAAGCTTTTAGGGCAATAGGTGTAGACGAGGGTATACAGTCTCTTATTAATATGACTAGAAAGCCCAAGCTAGAAAAAAGACATTTAGTAAAAACTCCGGCTTTATCTAAGATGAAGGAGCTTAGTGACTCTTTAGGTAAAAAAATAGACGAGACAACAGAAGAAATAAAAACAATAAATGAAGAAAGATTTAAAAGTGCGAGGAAAGAGCAAGGTCTTAGAGAGCCACCATTGACAGACGTTACAGCAACACCGTTTAGTGGGACTAAAGATGTGGTGCAAAATGACCCTTTTGCTAGATTTGAATCAGGGATATACGTTCCTGAGAGCAACGCACCACTAATAATACCTAGCACAGCTTCAGCAGCAGAACAAGCAAGATTAGGTGACCCTGATTACCTTGAGAACATAACCACAGGTGGATCAATGAACGTGCCTTTAGTTAATGACCCTCTTCCGTTTAGACAAAAAACGTATCCTGCAGATGGAGTAGAATCATTTGGAGGCAGTCAATTTTATTTAACAAGGCCTAAAGACGGCAGTGAACCAATGATATATCCTATTGATGTAGTAAAGGACAGAAGTGGTTCTCCTGTTGCTATACAGGGTGTTCCTTTTTCTAGGTTTCTAACAGAGTTTTATAGTCCTTTAGAAAGAACAATTATGAAACTACCTTTTGATGGTAGGAACATACCTAATGAAAACAATATGATCTTTGAGATAACAGATCCCACAACCGGTGCTGTAACAACAACAAATAAACCACCACTTGTTGCTAACAGGCAGGGTGCAGAAATGGGTAAGGATATAATACAAGCTGTAGATCAAGCGTATCAGGCAGGAGAAATAGGAAAAGCAGAATATACTATATTTAAAAACTTGGTAGATAACCCACAATACGGTAAGTCTTTTAGATCAGATCAACCCTACTCATTAGACGACATGGAGGCAGAATTAAAAGACATGGGCATAGGGGGTGTTAGTGCTTCTGTAATGCAGAAGTATGCTACCTATCAAACTCCTGAAGGTATACCCATCATAGACACACGATTAGGTCAACCACAACTGTTTGATAATTTACAAAATCAACAAAGAATAATGAGTATCCATCCTGTTATTGATTATAAAATAGCTACGCTAGACGCAAAAAATTTACCTATAGAGCAACAGCAGAATCTAGTCGTTAGCCATGATCTTGGCCATAAAAACACCATAGCACATACACGTTTCAGTATTAATGACGGTGATGAGGGTCTTAAAATTGCTCAACAAAAATTAAAAGATTTGATAGACGAAGCAGGTGAGAGTGATTCTTTTTCTGAGTTTCACGAAGGTATTATTGATAACTATAGAAAATTCCAAAAAGCTGCAGGAGAGGCAGATGAAGCTTACAGAAATTCGTTAAAAGATAGACAACAAAAAGCAAGAAAAGTACTTGAAGATATAATGGCTAAAGTAGGAAGAAAACCAAAAGACGATCTCGTCTATGAACCAAATGAAGATCTGTATGCAGCAGCTAGAGATCTACAAGATGCAATGGATGCTATAAGTGATGAGTCTTATATAAAATCACTGCCTCTTGCTGAAGATATAAAAGAACAAATAATGATAGAGGTTGGAAAGATACCTAATGCCCCTGCAAGAAAAGCGTTTATGGAAGACTTTATGAAGAAAAGAGGATTTGATTATACGCAAAAAATGAAAATGCACAATTCTGTGATACGTAGCAAAAGACAGTTAGCAGACTACAAAGCCTTAACTGAATACTTAAATGATCCTAACAAGGTGACAGGTAAACATCAAATGGTTAATGAGTTTCAAAGCGATCAAAAAAGATCAACAGCAGGTATTGTTACTCCAATAAAAGATAAAGATAATTTAGCATATTATTTTGGTGATAAAAATATGATGTTTAATCTTGGTGAAAATGAAGATATAGTTAATGCTTCTCCCATAGGTGAGCCTTTAAATAATATAGACATGATTCACCGTAGACTAGAACATCAGTTTAAACATTTTGTTCCTCTAAAATTAGACGAGGAGGGTGGCTTAGATATTTTTGGCGAATTAGAAAAACCCATTTTAGGTTCTACGAGAAATCTTTTAGATCATGTACAAACGAGATACAGGCTTGACCCTACAACAGCAAGAAGTCTTGACACCTATACTCCTCCATCAACTAAGTATGATATAGCCCGTGATGCCGCAGGTAGAGCCGCTAGTAGAACTGCAAAAAATACTAGAATGGAAGTAAGAGGAGCTATGAATGACATAACGGAAGCCATTGAGTCAGCACAAAAAGCAGGAGACACATATGCTGAGGCATTAGAAAGATTAAGACTAACTCCGGCATCCAAAGATAAACTCTTTACGGAGTTTGAGGATATTATAGAAAAAACAAAACAACTTGACCTTGATGCTGACCCATCTGTAGCATCGCAACGATATAAAAAGGTAGGGCCAGAAGACTTAGAAAAAAGAACTATTGATCTTATAAAGCAACATATGAAAGCTGAGGTAATACAATCAGGCGTAGATATAGACGCATTTGAAACCTATATAAAAGCAGCATCAAAGAACGGACATAAGGCAGGGGTAGATGAGTTAGATAAATTAGGAAATTTTGAAAGGTCTGCTTTTATGGGTGATATTCAAACAGAGCTAGAGATGAGCCTCGTTTCAACAATGGGAGATGCTTTACCTTTTAAGGGAAACACACTTGATGAGTATATAGACGATGTGGTTGATAGTTTTGTGGCAGCAGCTAAGAAGCCAAAGTATCAGACAGCAGGTGAACTAGAAAGACCAGGCAAGATAAGAAGAGAAGAAGCTTTACTACAAACAGATAAAGACTTCATTAAAAAACTTATACTTACAAATATAGCCTATGCAAAAGAAAATAATATAAGTAAGATAGTATTACCATCGGCTGACACGCATATACGTGCTAGAAATTTTCACTCACTTAAAACAATAAATCCTATAAAAAGAATATATGGTCCTCAAACAGAAAAAGCTATTGAGGAATTAAAGAAAGAAGGGTTTAACCTAAAAACAAGAAAAGTTACAAATCTAATAAATCGCTATGGTTTAAGACAAGAGGTAGAGGCAGAAAGACTTGCTGAACCTAGTTTTATTATAGACAAAGATCAAATAGAAATAGACGTAGATGGCATTGACTACGATCCAAGAGAACAAAAGTTTAGGTTCTACAACAAAGGTGGTGACGTTGGACAACAGACAGATGACATGCTTAGTGAAGCAGAGGGTTACGCACAAGAAGGTGAAAGACTTGCTGTTGATCCCCCTAGCTTTGGCATAAAGGATGCTGTTAAGTTTATAGCTGAGTTAACACCTATAGTTGGCGATGCTATGGCTGCAAAAGAAATATACGATGAGCTACAGAAACCTAGCCCTGACTATTACACAGTAGGATTACTAGGAGGATTGGCTGTGTTGGGTATGATACCTGGCATAGGTGATGTTGCTGCTAACGCTATAAAAGCAGGAGCAAGACAGTTAGGCAGGGTCAAAGTAGACCCAACAGCATTAGGTTCTAACTTAGGAAACATTAAGATAGATAAAGTAGAAACACCACAGAAACGTGCAGGTAAAGGAGAGATAGGTGTTAATCCATTTAACGTGGACAATCTTGACAATCCTATGCTTATAAAAAATTACACAAAGAAAGATTTAACTGATACAGATAATTTTGTTAGGGCGAATAAAGGCAAAGAGGGTAAAACTACAGCAGGTAGTGCTACTGCAAATAAAAAGATAGATGCGCCTGTTAAAGAGGGAGAGTCGGTAGCAGTCCGTTTAAATTTAAACTCTAGGATAGACAAGACAGTAAAAGAAACTCGTGAAAGACCAAACGTAGCAAATAGATTGCAAACAATACATCCTGTAAAAAAAGACGGAGTTACTCCTGACTACAAAAGTTCTAGATCTTATATGGCACACGTTACATTAGAAAACGGCAGGTTTGATGTGGATCAGAAACAACGTGCTACCATTATAGAAACGAATGTAAAAACACCTGCAGCGTCTATTAGAGGAACATACACAACTTCTAGGAACGTGCTTGATGAAATGGACGACTCTGTAAAAGAACTAGGAATTAATCCTAAGATGACACATCTTTTTGTTGATATGAAGACAGGACAAGCCGTTAAAGGTTTTGATTTGGCAACTGCTTTTCGCGATAGAGTATATGCAAAAGGTGTAACGTATTGGAAAAAAATTGAAGCACCACAGCCTAGTTTAGCTAGTGATGGTTCAGAGTTATTAAGCGAGGTTCGCTTTAAATTTAAAAAGGGTGGTACGACATGATAGAAAAACAAATGGAAATGGCTTTTATGAATGAAGGTGGTGTCCTCAAAGACGATGGCATGAACAAAGACCCTATCAGTGGTAATGAAGTACCGTCTGGTAGTATGGCAAAAGAAGTTAGGGATGATATTCCTGCACAATTAAGTGAGGGTGAGTATGTTGTGCCGGCTGATGTTGTTCGATATCACGGTGTACAAACATTTGAGGATTTAAGAAATCAGGCCAAGCAAGGCTTTGGTGCAATGGAAAAAGACGGAAGAATAGGTGGACAGCCTGTGGAAGACGACTTCCCTATTCCTATGAATCAACTACAAACCTACGATGAGGGTGGGGACGTTAACACTTACGAAGAAACATTTGGTCAACCCTATAGACCAGGCCAACGCTATGGCTCTCTAACAGCACCTGTAGGCAGAGGCTATGAGTTAGTAAACTATACAAGTCCTGATGGCACACGCACGATAGTTATACCACACTTCAATGGTAAACCCATGAGTGCTATACCTACAGGTTTTGCCCCACAAGGCACACAAACCACAGGTGATGGTGGTGTCATGACTGATGACAGACAAGATGATGAGAACGAAGCACAGCAAAAGAAAAATATAGGACAGCCTGTCACAGTAGATCCCATGATGCAAGCACAGATAGATAAAGATGCACAATTAACTAAACCAAAAGCTGTAGAGGACTTTACAGGAAAAGATTATGCCGACTACTTTAATCAAACACAAGGGTTTGGTATAGATGATATAGTTAGGGGTGTGCCTCTTCTAGGTGGTTTACTATCCATGCAGGATGATATCATACGAAAAACAGCTTTAAAGGGTTTAAAGGATGGGTCATTGCAGATAGGTAGTGAAAATGAATTTAACGCTATAAAAAATCTTGTAACTACTGCACCTCAACAAAGTTTTTTATCAAAGCTATTTGGTGTACAAGCTCCAGAGTTTAAAACACCCACAGGTTTACCATTGACTTTTTCAGACTATAAATCAAAACAAGCAACCACAGATATTGGTTTAGAAATGCAAAGTGAGTACGAAAAAGCTTCAGGCATAGATATTCCTAGCGTAGTATTAACAGCAAAAGATCTTGACAAAGTAAATCCAAATAAGGTTTTATCTACGGAAGAAGTTAATAATGTTGTAAAAAATCTAGGACAAGATAGCATTGTAACAGGTGGTATTGCAGATACACTGACAAAAACTATGCTTGGTATAACTGGTGGTAATAAAATAATGACACCAAAGGCTCTAAAAGACGGTACAGGACCTACAGAGGCTACTGCAGGACAACTAAAAGGGATTGTAGACAATGCAAAAGATATACAAACCACTTTAGTTGGAGGAGAAGATCCTTATACAGGTGAGAAAAAAGAAAGTATAATTACAGACCCTCAATCTTATGGGATAGATAAACCAATGGGATCAGGTCCACCAAGTGTGACAGAAATATTTAATGCCATACACAATATATCACAAGATTATAGTAGTTCAGATATAGGAGGAATATCATCTGCACCACCTGATATAGGCAATCCAGGAGGTATAATGATGAACAAGGGAGCGTTAGTCACTAAGCCTAAACGAAAAGTAGCTCCCAAAAAGCGTACCACCAAGAAAGGACTTGGTGTTAAAACTAAGGCGACCTGATGAAAATCAGCCCCAACAATAGGAGTAATTATTATGCCAGAGTTAGAAAACGTAGAAAAAGTAAAAGTAGCAGGGTTCGTTGATCCACGCCCACGCAAAAACAAAAACGCAGAGCGTATCAAAAAGGATGAGGAGGAACTGCAAGAACTTCTTAAAGCCAGAGAAGAAGGCACTGCACCTACTGAAGAGGTCAAAGAAGCATCTGCTCCTGAAAAGGGAGAGGAAGCAACAGAGGAGGATAAGAATCTTTCAAAAGAAGAGCTTTCTTTTAAGAAAAGATACGGTGATCTACGGAGACACATGGCAAGCAAAGATAAGGAGACTGAGGAAAGAATCAAGGCTCTTGAAGATCAGTTGTCAAAAGCTACTAAAAATGAGTTGGTACTACCCAAGTCTGACGATGAAATAGCAGCTTGGGCAAAGAAGTATCCGGACGTAGCAGGTATAGTAGAGTCAATAGCTGATAAAAAAGCTAGAGAAAGATCTAGTGATCTAGACAAGCGTATGCAGGATATTGAAAAGATAAAGGTACAGGCTGTAAAAGAGAAAGCTGAGGCTGAACTTATGAGATTACATCCTGACTTTTCAGATATAAGAGAGGACGATAAGTTCCACGATTGGGCAGAGGAACAGCCTAAGTGGGTTCAAGACGCTCTCTACGAGAATGTTGACGATGCCAAGTCTGTTGCACGAGTCATAGACTTATACAAAATAGATGCAGGTATCACAACTAAAAAGAGTGGTAACAAGTCTGCAGCATCTGCTGTGAATACTCGCTCTAAAACATCTCCAACATCAGATGAATCTAAGAGTTATTGGAAAGAATCTCAGATTGAGAAGATGTCGGATAAAGAGTATGCCAAAAATCAAGAAGCTATTATGGAAGCAATGCGAACCGGTAAGTTTGTTTATGACTTATCCGGTGCGGCAAGATAATAAAGTTCTTGACAAGGTATACATACTAAATATAACTAACACGTACAAACAAAGATTGTCTGACTACCTACGACAAGTATAGACCCAATCTGTTTGAAATCATGTAATCAAACATTATTGCAACTCTAAAAAAGCGTAGCCTCTATAATCGTAAGTTTGTTATTAACGCCATAACAACTTTTACAGGAGGATTTATCATGGCATTTCAAACAGTATCAGGTTACGGCAATTTACCTAACGGTAATTTTTCGCCAGTAATCTATTCGAAACAAGTACAGCTTGCGTTTCGTAAATCGACTGTTGTGGGTGACATTACTAATTCTGACTACTTTGGGGAAATTTCTAACCAAGGTGATACCGTTAGAATTATTAAAGAGCCTGAAATCTCAGTCAAACAGTACGCACGAGGTACACAGGTAACAGCACAAGATTTAGATGACGAGGACTTTCAACTCGTTGTTGATAAGTCTAACTACTATGCTT
>VTLG01016990.1_pt1 | contig 13717 bp, 22 predicted proteins | sample 4694571 | NCBI WGS metagenome assembly VTLG01 (sample SAMN12604809, study PRJNA352737) | marine metagenome | biome: ENVO:00000447; feature: ENVO:00000209|ENVO:00000569|ENVO:01000036; material: ENVO:00002151; isolation source: viral sequences binned using virsorter ...
TACCGAACGATACTGGGCCAGAAGCCGTAAGACCTTTTCCGTTTTCATGTCCTTTCGGTCGGAGTTTAGATAAATGGACAGCAACTCCCGCGCCAAAGCGGAGGCCATGCGAGACGTATCTCCATGATGCTTCGATTCCATTTTCACCCTCCATGCTATCTTCTACTACAAACACAGTGCAGCTAACAGGAAGGCGTCCTTCAGGATTATCCATCCAGTTTTGTACTCGGCCTGTCCGAGCGATAACGTCTGCAGTCGTCATACTAAGTCTTGTAAGTTTGGTGGTTTATAGTTTGGTCCTTTTAAGACCTTACCGTCTTCGCGGTAGATGGGTTTACCATCTTCATCTAATTTTGACATATTACTTTCGTGTACTCTGTTTAAAGCTTCATCTAAATCCCATTCCATGTTCTCTGCATACTGATAGCATACATAAACCAAGTCAGCTAATTCTTTTAAACATTCCGTTTGGACATTATTACCATGTCTAAACAACCATCCATCTGCTTGTAAGAACTCTTTAAATTCTTCAACAATTAAATCTTTCTGTTTAGTCCGCGGTGCCTTGGCTCGTGAGTTCCCAATCTGGTATACTTTCCGAAACTCCTTTGCTTGTCCCGTCAGGAACGTCACGTGCTGATCGGGTGTAATCGTTAGTGACATGTTCTAATTCATTGGTGAGATAGTGGATAGCTTTTGTAAGATCCTGTATAGAATCATCTTTGTGACCAGCCCTGCAGATATACTTGATAGCATTTCCGAGGTGGTAGTTGAGTGATTGGTCTCGGATAAAATCCCAGACCTCTATGGATCCCCGTTTATAATACTGGGGACCATAGGATTGGCTGTTCGCGGTCATAGTCATAATCGGTGTGTTGGAGTATCTTAGCTAAACGTGCATTCATGAGAGCTTCTTCATTGGATAAGCCTTTATCCTTGAATGCCTTGCAAACTGATTCCCAAGGGTTATCAGATTTGTCTAGGAGATCTGCAGCACGTTTTAAACCAATGCCAGGGCAGCCTGGGTATCCATCTGTAGGGTCTCCCGCTAAGCTCTGCATTAGATGCCATCTATCACCGTCTTCCTTTGTAATCTCTTCCACATCATCAGTCATGTTCCATAGAACACCTGGAATCTGACGCATATCTTTATCAGGACTAACAATAATAGTATCCTCCTCAGGGTACTTAGTTGCATCCATTCCTAAAGAATCATCAGCTTCTAACCGATCACGTGTAACTGTTCGATAATTTTTGATGCAATGGTTCACCAATCTTTTATAGCCTAGTGGCTTACGTCGATTCCGGTGTCCCTTGTATCCATCAAAAATTTCTTTCCTAAAATTCCTATGGCTTGAAAAGTACAAAATGAACTCATCTTCCATCATAGCGGTCGTGACTTTCTTTAACTCACGCTCAAAGATCTTAAGTACTTGACTGAAATTCGATTGAGCGACTATTACATCCTCACCAAAATCAATACCTTCCTCGCAAGCTTGAGCTGCTTTGTAAGCCAAAAAGTCTGTGTCAATTAATAGCATTAGTGTACCTCTGCCCAATTTAATCCGATGTTTGCATCAGCTTCAATAGGCAGTCGAAGTTTATAATACTCACCAGTTTCTAATGCAGAATGTTTACAAGCTCTAGCAACCTCGTCAGCTGATGATGGTGGCGCACCTATCACTTGTTCGTCATGTACAAAAGCATAACGTTCATGTTTGATACAGTATAACCATGAATCGGTTATTAGTAACCATCTCTTCGCGACGATCGCTGCCGCCGACTGGAGTAAGAAATTGAGGGACTTATGCCTCTTGTCAACGCGGATACGACGGTCGTCGAGTCCATAAAGAAAACCCCGTTCACTAGCTTGGTATACCTTTTCCACAAGTGTTTCGAGACCCGGAATGGCATCCATATAAGCTTGACGAATATCGGCTCCTTTCTTTTGCGCTTTTTCTTTTGATAACTGTGGATCATAGCTATAGCCTAGTTTCTGGTCGCCCGCCCCATAAAGAAAGGCATACGAAATTGTCTTAACTTGGGAGCGAGTAACGCCGATTTTGTCTGCGTTTTCTTGGTGAATATCTCCATTGAGTAATACTTTTGCATACCTACCACCGTCATAACGGGATAAGTAATGTGCAAACATTCTCAACTCAATGCCTGCTAGGTCACTATCTACTAGTTTCCATCCAGGTTTTGTAATGAATAGCTCACGGCAATCAGTATCACTACTGACCTGTGCGAGGTTCGGATGCGAGTGCGCCATTCTATGGGTAGCAGCTCCGATAAAGCAGGAGTGGTGAAGCCTGCCATTCTTGACCAACTTCAACCATGCATTGTTTCCTTGTGAGAGCATTCCGAGCTTCTTCTGGACTACCAGTATATCTCGAAATAACAATGCTTCTGGGGTTCCTATATCTTGTAAGACAACTTCATCAATGACTGCCTTACCTGTGGGTGTTCTTTTACTAGGTTTGTTACCTTTACGTCGTATCAATAACCATGATATGTGATCCCTACTACTAGGGTTGAAATCAAATAATCTAGTCATTGGACAACCAGCAACATATCCTAATGTTTTGTTGTCTCTTTTAGGAGTCCAAGTCTTTGAAGTCCACTTGGGATTCTCAGGATCTTTAGGATTCTCCTCAAACTCTAACTTAGGTACGAATGCACAGAGCTTCTGAGCCTGTCCCCTAAGCTCCTCTAAGCGTGTTAAAAGCTTATCTTCGAGGTCTAGAGCCTTTCGTGTATCAAAGGGCCATCCTACGGCTTTCTGAGCAGCCATCAATTCGGCTGTCTGATGCTCTAAGATGATTGCTCCAGAGATTTCTTTTGGAAATACTTCCATAGTTTAACTAAAACAGCGACGTCTTGTTTGCAGTAATCCTGCATTTCAGGAGACCAATTCTCCCAGTTGGTGTGTTCAGAGAAGGCACCTTTCCGGCATCTGAGTCTATAACCCCAAGCTTCTAAGCTATGTGAACCACGTAACTTAGCAGGCATACCTAACTTATTAAGCATAGCATTCCTCGTCTGATCTTTAGATAATAAATCAGGGTAGAAGAAACGGCTTAATATAAGAGTATCCCAGTGTGGTGTCTTTAATTCTCTAAAAAAAGGATAGTGCTTTTTAGCTTGTGGTACATCATATGCAATACCATTATGTGAAATGATATTGTTTGCACACATCAAAGCACTAAGACCGTTAGCAATGGAATTACTACCCTTCATGGGGGCGTCTACCTTGATATCCAAGGAACCGTCGCCATAAGGTTCATCGTTAAACTCCTCAACAATACCGTTGTCTACATCTTGTAGAACAATACAGTGTAATCTTGTTGATTCTAGCCCATTGGTTTCAATGTCAAAGGCTACGTTGTACGTTTTGGTGGTGTCCATTGGTAAGTTTTGTCTACAAATTTAGCTTTTTTAACAGCTTCTTTTGTAGGTGGATTGGGTTTGTGTAAACGTTCGGCTGAATTAAACTGATACCACGGGTGTTCGTAGTGTTCATAAATGTCATGCCGAGTCTTTTCACTATGATGTACTACCTCATGTTTAGAAATCGGTAGTTGCATCGAATTCTGGTTCGGAATCTCCGGTCGTAACTTCATTGAATTTGCATGTGGTTAGGTCGTACTTAAGGTTACAAGCTACTCCGAGTTCGCCGCAGTACCTATTTTTAAGTACTCGGACAGTAGTATCAGTCTTGCCTCTATCTGCCTGCTGGTTTCGTTCAAGCGCGATAATTCCGTCCGACAACTGTCCAATACTGTGGCTACCTCTAAGTTGCCCAATGTTGACACGGGCACCTTCCTCGTGTGCTTGATCGGTATGTGTTCGTCTAACATGTGAGACTAAGAAAAGTGAAATGTTAGTTCTCTCGACTAGAGAACGTAAGCGGGTCATAGTTTGGTCCAGCATACGACGCTCATCGCCGTCTAGACCTGACATTAATATACTAATGTGATCCAAGAATATTACTTTAACATCCAATCCAGTAGCCAAGTATTCGAGTCTATTATAGATGATATCTGGATCAAAACTTCCAAACCCATCAAACATAAAGAGATTCCAATCGGCAATACTATTCCTATAGGCGGTGTCAAGTTCTTCTTGGTCATGTTCCCCAATATGATAAGCCTTGCCTAAAGCACAGGACATTAATCCAAGTGCGGTTCGTTTATTATTTGCTTCAAGTTCCACGACGCCAACCCGTTCCCCTTTGCTAAGAAGGTGAGTTGCAAGTTGACGACAGAATGACGTTTTGCCGGAACCAGTGCCTGCAGTAACTGTGATAAGTTCGCCATACCTGATCCCATGAAATTTCTCGTTAAGTCCTTTGAAGGGGTACTCATGAGCACAAGGTGGTTCTGGGGTAGTGATTAAACTTAGAAGTGACTTTGCATCAACAATTCCGCCAGGAACGTACGTTGTTGCATGGGTGATAGCTCTACGAATTGCGGTGGAATCACCTGCTTGAAGGGCTTCACTAGCATCCTTATACTTCTCCATCCTTGCAATTTTAACCTTGCCCGGTGGAAGTAATGCAGCACATTCTTCGGTCGCACTAATCCCTTCTGGATCGTGGTCAAAGAATAAAATGATTTCGTCATAACCTTGGGTTAAATCAATAACATGTTGTAGAGCTTTCTTTGCCCCTTTAGCACCGTTCGGTACTGACATATGGCAAAGTCTTTGTAATGCTTGCCATCCAGAGGCAGCATCCAACTCTCCTTCATACAATACTAAGGCGTCATTCTTGACTTGCCTGTTCGGGAAGAGTTGTTGTCCAAATAGTTGGTTATCGACGTTCTTACCGTCCCAACTAAATGATTTGTCTTTGGTCTTGACTTTTGCCGCTACTACACGTCCAGCTTTATCAAAGTAATGGAAGCGTAACACATCCCCATCTTTGGTGATGCGGTATTTGCGGCATGTGTCCTCAGTTAGTCCCCGTCGCTTCAAGGCTACCGGGGTTCCTTTCATCATAACTTTACTAGCGGTGGTGCTTGATGATGGTGGCTCCTCTCCAGTTGTTCTAGCATTACACACGAAGCAATAAGTATGGCCGTCATCGTACATGCTGTTAGCATCGGACGAGCCACAAGTAGGGCATGGTAAATGGTAGAGGAACTCGGATTCATTTGAGCCAGCTAAGTGGGATTGCATAGTAGGCACACCATGGGAAGCCGTGTTTCTCGGCCCACATGGCATAAGTGGTTTTCGATCTTTTAGAGATTTTATTATACGGCGCTTGAAACACTAGGCGGATGTCTAGATCAGGGTTGCATTTTTTAACGGCTAAAAGTTTACGTCTATCTGACGGTTTTAACCAGCCCTTCGTTTCGAGGTACACATCCCCAACCCTAAAGTCAGGGATGTATTTATGCTCTATGATATATGGGAAGTAACAGTTCTCATACTCATAGTCTACCTTTAACTCTTTTAGAAGATCAGCCACCTGTTTTTCAAGGCCGCTTCTCATTTAGAAATCCTCATCATCTTCTACAGAACAAGGGGTTGAATCAGCTACATTTGGTTCAGAGACCTTGAATCCTTTCGCGGTTCCAAAGAGTTCTGTAGCTTCCTCAGCGCTCATGTCACCGTCATCTACGACTCCGGCTCCAGCATTGAGGCTAACAACTTGTATTGCTTTTAGTTTTAATGAGGTTCCTATGTCACCTGTAGGTAACACATATGGTTTTTGGAAGAAAGCTACTTTAACAGTACTACCACTATATATAGGGGTATCCTTATCAGTAATAGCAGTACCTTCCGTATCAACAATAACAGGTACAAACTTATCTCCATCCTTCCAACTGAATCGTACCTGATAGGTACCTGGGCGGTTCTCTAACTCCTCCCAGGGCTCTGGCTTGACGGATACCCTCTTGGGGTTCTTTGCCTTGCCTCTAGCCCATTCTAGAGCACTCTCACGTTCAGCTTCGAGTGTCTCTACTATGTCCTTATCCATTAAGACAGAAAGCTTATAGCCCCAGTCCCCCGGTTTAAGGACAGCTTGAAACCCCTCAAGAGTGACAGGTTCCTTGGTTACATGTGTGGTCATTAGCAGAAAAAATAAGTGGAATCATTAACGTCCGAGGGATCTAATCCTCCGACGATTGGCGGTGGTTCTGTTGCTTGAATAGTTTCACCAAATCGGGATAACCAACATTCCTCTGTGAAGATCCGTGTGTAGGTTTCTCGCACAAGTCTGTTGAGTGATCCCATGTCGCCTGCTCTAGCAAGGACTGAATCATGGATGACTGTGAATGGTTCATCGAACTGTTGAAAAGAACAGTGCAATATGGAAGCGTCAACGGAATGAATAAAGTTAGGAGCAGTACTAGACTTATGACGTAAAGGACAAGGTTTACCCTTACCTACTGTCAATGTAATAGATGTACGGCCTAACAACTGTAGCTCAAGGCGTTCAGTCTCTTTCTTATTCCGTTCTTGTATAACAGTAAACCCTGATGGGGTTTCCCATTTCACTTCGGTAGCTCCATTCCTGATGTAATTACCGACATGTGTCTTGATCCAACGCATAACTTGCATTGGTCCCGGCACTATGGCGTCCATACTTTGATAGACAGCATTGACAACCTCTGTTAACTCTTCAGGTTCAGGCTCAATACCTTTCTCTCTGAGAGCTTCCCTAATGTACGTACGAGACGAATCCTTAGTAGCATTGTAGGGTATGGTCATCACGGTTCTTTTGACCGTCTTCCTGTCCATCCAAGAGTGCATCCGCTTAGGCAGATACTTCTTGGCTTCAATGGCAACAGCCTTATAAGCATCACTAGGTTCTGGACTAGGACAGACATTAACAAGACTAGCTGTAGATTTATCTTTAGCTAAACCTGCGAGTATCTGTAATCCTGAGCAGGTGGCATCGACAGCCACCATGAGCCCAGTAGTAAGCTTATCACACTTGATACAACAATGGTAGTATTCATGACAAGCTGCCATAAATTGCCAGGGTTCCTCAACGTTCTCCCAATCAGGGAGACATCTTATAGGATCTGTAGCAACCCTTGTAATTAAGTCTAAGTTATCTTTAACCCAGAGTTGTCTATCCTCTAAGGTATCTTTATCATTACCAAAGGTAGTAGATACCTGAAAAGCTAACCAATACTCTGTAGTGTCATTTAACTTACACTCATCAGCGAAGCGAATCAACGCTTTACCGAAGTCTGTATCTTGAGGGGTCAAGAAAGCTGGTATGGGATACGCTCTACCACGATAGTCAAACGACCAACATAGGTAGAATATCTCATCTCTAAACTTTTCAGCAGCCTCTAATTGTGTTCTAGTTCTTACTGACCTCTTGAAATTTAATCTATCAGTATTATAGGCTTCAGCCATCTGCCTTTTATAGGCTTGTCTCTTATCCTCATCCTGATCTATGTCAGGTGGTTTGGGAGGTTTGAAGGACTCACATATGGGAATGAATTTCCCAACCACTGTCCCTCTATCCCGTAAGTATAAAGCTGTATCTAAAACGTGGCTACTGACACGGTATCTTACCTTTTGTAGCTTATTGAGAAAAGCTATGGGAAGCTTCCCGTGTTGTAATGTGGGATTACCGCGTCGTGTCAATTCATGACCTTTCATCAGCTCATTAGTCAAGTATCCACCTAACCTATCATTAGTCCATTCATTGGGCTCAATGGTCATAGGCCATGGTATACCACTGAATAACTCAGAGGTCTTGATTAACTGCTCACGTACTGAGAGGAACGTCTCTGTAGGTACTAACCTACATACCCGCCTTCTCTTCTTCTTCTGAGAGGTCTCCTTAGCAAACCAGCCAGTCGCGATGATGGTGGCGTTTAATCCCCATGCACCTAGCTGTGTCTTGGCTTTGATACCCCATGAATCCCAATGAATACCACGTCTGTTAAACATAGTACTAGCTGTAGTAATCTTTTGTTGAGTACCACATGATTCATGAAAGTATTTATCTTCAATGTATTTCATCAGATGAGGATGATTAGCTCTATACCATCTGAACTTACATTCAGCTTCTAAAGCAGATCCTATAGATGTTACTACATTGCTAAGTAAATCAGAATCACGTTTCATACTAAATACATTATCAAAGATAATCTTTAATGTAATAGTAGCAATCGCTAATGGTTCTAATTCACTTAGATATTGAGCTACTTCCCTGTAGTGCTGTCCTGCAGCACCCTTGTTTAGTTTACTTTTGGTAGATTCAATCTCCTTAATAACTAAAGGGAGTGCGGCGGTTATAGACGACACTCCATAAACGCTTGCCGAAGCGTAACTCTTCTCTTCGAGCTTCTTCAATGAGTCGTGTAGCCGTGTCTTCCCACAGCTTATCGCCTCCTGTTCCAGTTGGAACTGTTTCTTGATCTCGGAAGGTGTCGCCATAAGCTAGAAACATAGAGTAATCTTCGTCATTGAATTGATCAATGTCTGTTTGTTTAAACATCATAGCATTTGCATTGTTGTTCGTGTGGAAATTCCTGGCAATAACTATCAAATGAGTGATAACAATTCCAATATGGAATGTAAAACCCTAACTTAAACATAGCATCATGTTTAACTTTCAGATTGCCAGTCGCGGCGAGTGTAAGTAACAAACCCCGCTTTGATTCAGGATCGGTGTAAACTTCACCTGAATCCTCGTCAATAGCATAACCCTCTTCCTCTAGTATTTCAGCTAAATCAAGAGGGTTCATCTTCATAGTAGCCAATGGTGTCACGGATAGCATCCTCAGTTAGTAATGTGAAATCAGCATCATTCTCCATGCATTTAATCATGTAACGATGTGCAGCTTTAGGATCACGGTATGCTCTCTCTTCTATCTTACCATTCTGCCAATAGGATCTAATGACCCCACAATAAGCTTCAGGTAATTCCCAAGAGATTGCAGCTTGTAACCCGTCTTCTATTGAGAATGGTGTGATCTCATCCTCAGCATCCCAAGCGCTAACTTCATCAATACGATTCCCATAAGGATCATTACGACGAGCACGCTTGCGGGGTTTGCGTTTAGTCATGTTTAGTGGTTCCGTAATCTGTAATTAAGAACACTTGGATTGTGTTGCTGGTGTTTAACACCCGTCGTTGCTAGTGATAATAATGTACACATAATGAGTAATCCCACAACTGGGTATGCCCATTCATGTTTGTGCATACTTCCTCCTTAGTTTCTTAATGAGTGCTTTCAATCTAGCTCTAGCGGATCGCTGCATTCTAGGCTTACGTGTCCACTTAAGGGCTTTCTTAGAATGATGTAACCAATTAGGTGTGATTGTACTCATAATTAATACCTTGAAGGAATTGTTTCATAACCCCCATGATGTTCAACGGAAGTTGGTCTATCTACTACCTCGTGAAAATCTATCAAACTGACTGACTCAAGCTCATCTTCCAGGCTCGACCTAATTAAATTAAGGAGCCACTCTGAAGGCGGCGAATCTGCAGTGACGTGTAACACAACGCGGTAGGTTGGTACTTCATCGGTCATCGTGGAGTTCTCCATGTGTCAAGTTGATCTACTAACCACTCATACTTGTCAACCATACTAGTACAATTAGTACATGATAAGGCTGACCATGAGAAGTGATAGACACGGTGTACATGTCCACATACGGGACACATAACCCGTTTACCATTATTACCTGCACGGGTGCGCTTTGTCACCAATGCGTAATCTTCTGTAACAGTTTGGCTGTTACCTCGAACACTAATGTGTTTGTGACTTGTAATCGGCATTTTGCACGATGATGGTGGTCAATGGTGGTGGTAAAAAAAGAGAGGATAGGTGATTAAACCTACCCTTTGTAATTAAACTTCTGCTTTCTCAGCAGACTCCTGTGCTGCGAGGCGCTCAAGGCGAGTGCGGCGACAATTAGTGAGTGACTCTTTCTCTTGCTTGGCTGTCTTAACAGGTGTGTACTCAAGACGGTATTCGTCATGAGGATCAGCAAACTCAAGCATATGCTCAAGTCTAGTAAGCGCAGCTTTTGCATTAGCGAATACTCCCATTAATTGTGGCTCTCCGCAACAATTAGAAGTAATTGTGAAAACGTTGGTCATAATTAACCTTTGGTGTTTAAGGAGAGGGAGGAATCCCTCATGCTGCCCGTACGTGTCGCCGTACATCTGTGGATGTATTACTCGGTACCGTGTCAGGGCAGGAGGAGAGAATCTAATAGTTATGGTGTATGTTCTTCAATAGAATGTAAAGAAGAATAACTATACATACCCAAACTATGAAGGAAGTCATGGTGCAACCTCACGGATTCTATCAATAAGCTTTTTTGTGGTCTCATTAGTCCACTTGGTTAACTTCTTGAGATCATCCATGGCCTCGGCTAATTCATAGTCATGAATCTTCATCCGATTCTGATAGTCCTGCCAATAAGCCTCTCTGCTTATTAACTGTACATCAGGACGGGTACGAGGCGCGGGTATTTCTACCTTCATTGGTGTCTGTTGGTTCATTGCAACAATAGCAGGTTTACGAGCACGCTTAGCGCGTCTTCTACGTGGTTTAGCTGGTGCTGATGTAGTCATAAGACATTGGTGAAACAACGGAGGGCTGTGAGACCCTCAGGCTGTCCGAGCATAGCAGGGACAGCGGGAGAGTGTCAATTAGTAGGCGTTGGCTAATGCGTACTCTTCAGAGAGTTCATTCTCTAGAGTGTACACCTTATCCTGTGCCCACCATTCAACAGCATACCAAACAGCTGCATTCATGTAAGAACTAATAGAGTTTTGATCCATACAATCTAATAGATTTGGATAAGTAACTTCATGTTCAAACATTAACTCTTCGATTTCATCTTCATACTTTAGAAAAAACTCACGCGTTTCATAAGTATATATAAAGCCGTTGACTCCACCACTACAACCGTGGCGGGCTACGTCCTTGACTTCTTCGATGTCATCAAAGCGCTGTTCGAGTGCGTCGAATAAACGGTTAGTCATAAATACTCCGTGTTGTTTAAGAGGGTGTGAGTCCCTCATGCTGCCCAAGCATAACATGGGCAGGAAGAGAGCTTCAATTAGATGAAGTTTGGTAACTGTGGTGTCAGCTCATCAACACATGGGATCCATGGTGATTCGTGACCAGTCCATTCACAGGCTACGCCCTTAGTCTTGCAGTTGTGGTTAACCCACTTGCCGACTGATTGCTTATCATTAGTAATAATACTAAAGATTGCACGGCGTGAAACATTTGAATACTCATAAATGTTACCATCGTTATACTGCACTGAGCATTTACCCTCAAGAGGATATACCCACAGTCCTTGTATAGCCGATGACTTGTTACATTTGATGGACTTCATGTTGATAATAGCCACGCTCTTTGCGTGGTAAGTGCCGATGGTAGGACTTGCACCTACATTCGTCAACCTTTTACGAAATGGTTGGTTATCATTCGTACCGCTTGGACAACTAGAAGTAGATTGACATCCAATATTGCGGCCAGTTGCATCACGACTTATCCACCAACTATGTGGCTGCATTGCGTGTGTGCTCTGTTAGCTATCGGCTTGCGTTTAAGTTTTCAAGGTTCTGACTGGGCTTGACCCGTGTCATGTATCCACAATACAGGATTCCCAGCAAACTGCAACAGATCGATGCAAATCCATTGCTATCACTGAGTCACATTTCGTTACACAGTCCTCCCCCGCAAGCCCCGCGGGCGCGTCGTGGCACCCATGCGGGGAAAAAACGCGCACGCCTGCGTTATATATACATCACGGGCACCCCCACGGGGGTAATTTTAATATTAATGCGTTATTATACGACTTCAGAAAATTATGTTAAAATTTAATGGTCATTTAGTGGGGATAGCTTCCTAATACGCTTATCATACTTCTTAATAAGCTTTTGAGCCTTTTTCCGAGAGGCACATTCTTGTGCCTTCATGTATATCTTAAGTAATTTCTCAGAACTTATAGTAGGGATAGTTTTAATGCCTCCGCTAAGCTTCTATAACCAGTACCAACATAAATCTGGCCTGCTACAACTGCAAGAGTTGCAATAGACCAGAAGATGTAGTAATAGCGTTGTTTAATTTGTCTTGGTTTTTTGGTGACTTGAGTGGTCATAAATTAATGCGTGGTTTACGGCCTATATGTCTATAATTAATATCTTCATCTATATCAGGCTTGATATTACCAGTCAATGCATCAATAGTTGTGTTAGTGAGATCTAATCCAGCTGAAACAAGGTCTCCAGCTAACGGTATTTCGCCTATAACACCACTTAAAGCTGCAATACCTGCTTGAGTCCATCTACCTTGTGCAGAGTACCCAGCAGCCTCTAGAGATGATAACCCTACACCAACTCCAGGAGCTAATTTAGCACCTGATTTAGCTAAAGTTTTCATAATAGCTTTTTGAAAAGCAGGTGTTTGCATAACTAATCCAAGGCTACCTCCGATTACATCTCCAGATGCTAATCTAACAGCTGAATCAGCTGCAGAAGTAAACTTACTCAGTCTACCAATACTTCTCATGTTTTTGGTATGTTCTCTTAATCCTTGTTCGTAGAACTCCTGATTGTATTGCGCTTTTATACGTGGATCTTTAACTAATTCTGGATTAGTAGCAGCATCTATAGTTTCTTCTATAGGCATACTTCTACTAGGGTTTTTTAATTCCTCGCGAAGAAAATGACGGCTAAGTTCTAGAGTATCTTGCTTTTTAATACCACGGTTAATTTTAGGATCTAACGGTTGTCTAAATTCAGGATTATTAATTGGTCCTGAATCATAAAAAGCTTTATCATACAAATGATCAGCATCTAAACCTTGAGCTGCTGCTTTAGCTTTTATCTGAGCATTTTCTTTTATCTGTTCAGTAGTTAGAGGATTGTAACGTACATCTCGTGTTAATCTAGTTTCTTCTTTTTGTCTTTGACTTTCTAATCTAGTACCTGGTTTACCAGTTGTAGGGTCTATACGATTTTGAGAGCCACGACGTTTAGCTATCCCTCCTGGTTTCTTGAATTTACCTTCATATAAGGTGACATGCTCTCCTTTATGAATAAACTCAGTTAATTCTAATGCTTTAGCTTTTTTAGCAGCATGACCACCATTCCAGGTATAATCAGAGAGATCAGGTAGTGAAGACTGCCTTACACCACCTTCAGGGTTTATAGTAGTACGTTTAGGTAACTTACCAGTTTTCTGTGCATTCTCATATAGTTCATCCCTAGCTTTAGCTGTTAACGTGCCTGAAGCTATATTTCTTAATCTTTGTCCTTTAAAAACTCTATCTGCTTCCCCAGGAACATCAGTAGCTTCTATCATTTCAGCAAGTATAGCTTCAGCTAAACCTCTTTTCAAAACAGTTCTACTTGTTATCTTTTCCCCCATCCAACGACTTAAATCGGGATGATTTTTAATTATATTAGATTTTATATCAGGATTTTTTTCTAAAAACTCTTCAACAGAAATTCCCATATCTATTTTCCAAGCTTTCATTAAATCACTCCACTCAACATCAACACCTGAAGTTGGAAGAGTAGCATATGGTAAAACAGGTTTATCGGCTAGGAAGTTCTGGAACTCTTTCTTCAGTGACATCGTGCTGTATGTATAAATAGGTGGCAAATATAATCGGTCCTGCTATCCTTAACAGTAAGATTATAAATAATAGTTTTCTAAATTTTACTACCATTGGTGCTGTAATAATAAATCGTGGCTACGCC
>VTLG01003029.1_pt1 | contig 13715 bp, 15 predicted proteins | sample 4694571 | NCBI WGS metagenome assembly VTLG01 (sample SAMN12604809, study PRJNA352737) | marine metagenome | biome: ENVO:00000447; feature: ENVO:00000209|ENVO:00000569|ENVO:01000036; material: ENVO:00002151; isolation source: viral sequences binned using virsorter ...
TAAGGATCCGAGTAATCCACGAGGCCATTTTATTCTGAACTCTGTGTTTTCTACGAGATCCTTCTCCATAATTTTAAGTTGTGTTGCTTGTTGATTTAATTTCTCCTGAATACCGAAAAAAGCCCAGGTCCCGATCGCAACCATCGCGATGAGGCTGGCTACGGTCTTCATAGGCATTTGAACTCTTGCTTCTTCTGAAATTTTTAGGGCCATTAAATACACTCCATATAATGTATATAATATAAATATGCAATTGCTGCAATAACTCCTATTCTATACACCCACATCATTTTACCCATTTCCAACTTTGAGTGATAGATTGTTTTTGCTGAAGCTTATCATTTTTAGAATCAGTCTCTGTAGTGCCATACTCTATTTTAGTTTCATTAGGTACCATTCGATAGCTACATCCAACTAAAAGAACTAAGATTAACATCAGGCCAATTATCAAAGCCTGAACCGCCTTCTCAGTTGTTTGATTTCTTCTTCTTGCGATTCTTCTTCTTCGAAAAATTTTTAAAGTGTTGTATTTCATCTTCAACCCCCGATACTTTTTCTTTAAGAACTGCAACATCCGACTTAAGACCGACTGTTGTTGTGAGGCTCCAGCCAGAGAGCGCGATGAGAATAGCCAAGAGTGCAGTAATAATCTTATCATTCATATTAGTTACAATTGTCTTTGCTTAAATCTACCGGTATTTCTTTTGTAAACCAAATCCAAGATGAAATTTTGGTTCCTTCTTGTGTGTAAGTACATCTAGGTCCTACTGCAACACACGAAGTAAATGCAAGTAGAGATAATATTAATATTAATTTTTTTATTGACATGATTCACATTCTCCCGTGTCGTCAACGACGACACCACCACCTTCATAGGTAGAGTCTTCTTCTCTATTCCCACAGTCACAGTTGGTACATTCACCACTTTCGGCGTTTGTGCAGTGACACATCTTATTACATTTTTTACACCATCGTTCAGTCATTTTTTTTGTCCTCTAGTTTAGAGTAATGATAATCATAACTCCCTGCTTCATGTTCATCTGTAATCCATTTTGAAGTATTTTCAACAGACCAAGTCTTAGTATTGACCAGTCTATTAATTAATTGTTCTGATGGATTTGCAGCCAGAGAAGGATCAAATGCCCTTAATCTATTGTTTGGCTGTATTGCATAATTGCCATCATCTAATTCTATTACATGACCGCACTTATGTTGGTCGGGTTTTTCGGCATAGCCGAAGTTTAATTCGTTAGGATCCCCCGAGCACCAATCAATGGTGAATAAGTATGTTCCTTCCCTTTTAACTTTGCGTCTGGAAATGTATGACATCTTAGATCCAGACAGTTGAAAAAAAGTCGTAACCCCAAAGTTATAACTGAAAGAGTCCCACATTACCAGCTCATTTAATGGTAATTCTTTTACCCCTGGTTTTTTACAAAAAGCAGATATAGGCGCTCTCCACCATAGTCCTCCATCTGTCATTAAATAATGAAATAACGGAACCTGATTAGGTAAGGAGGTTACTCCGAATACCACACATTCAAAATATTTATCGTGGGAATCTTTTTGATCGCGTAGATAGTTACCTCTAACGTAGCATTCTATGATGGGTATGTTAGCGTTGAGATAGGCCATAATTCAGAGAATCCTTACAGTGCTGCGATTATCAAAATTACAACTACAACACCTGCACCAATCACCATTTTTCTGTGATCTTTCCACATGTGTTCAATTGCTTCTCTTATCATTTCCATAGTTTCCTCCTGGTTAATCGTAAATGTCGCCCCAATTATCACCGACCTCATAGTCTACTTTATTGGGAACTTCAAGTGTAACAGCATTTTCCATAATCTCAATAATTTTTTTAGCCTCTTCATCCCCTGTAATAGAGACAGCTAATTCATCATGTATCTGAATATGGGGAATGACTCCTTCTTTATACAGTTCCAACATAGACTTTTTAGTCATATCAGCCGCACTTCCTTGAATTAATTTATTTAATGCTTTGTAAGTATAGGCACGTCTAATCCCTGGTCCATGTTCCCTGAGTGCATCTTCGTGGGGCATAGCTTTATGCATCCCAAAACTATTTGGTTCCCATAAATGGAATCTACAAAGTCGTCCTAGTAAAGTTCTTATCTGCCCCCGATCCTGAGCTCTGTTGGAAGCTTTCTCCATAAGTTGTTTAACAAAAGGTACTTTACCATGGTAGGTGTTAAAAAGATCAGCTGCTTTCTCTTTAGTTACTCCGAGTTCTGCTTGTAATTTTGCTTTACCCATACCATAAAATAATCCTAAGTTAATTGTCTTGGCTTGGGATCGAGGTATCTCGGCCATGTCAGCTACGGTCTGGTGAAAATCTGCTTTAACATTATCATTATAAGCATCGACTACTTCATAAACGGATGGAAGTTTATAGAGTGATGCATAGTGTACAACTAGTCGTGGCTCCTGCTGATTATAATCAAAGCATCCCCATTTACAGCCTTCTTCTGGTATAAATAATGATCTTATTTTAGGACCTAGATCCTTATTTCTGGCAGGAATCTGCTGAAGGTTTGGGTTCTGGTAAGAAAATCTTCCGGTGACAGTGCCTCCTGTCTGTGATCTTAATTGATTTATTTCTGCATGGATTCTGCCATCGTGTTCATATCTTAAGATAGAATCTATAAAAGTGGTATGAGCTTTGTTTATTTCTCTCGCTTTAGCAATCATATTAACAACAGGATGTTTATGTTCCTGTAAAAAATTTTTAGTAAATGATGGGGCTTCAGTTTTTTCTGTGCGTGGGTACTCTATCTTTAGCATATCAAATACATTAGCCACTGATCGTGCTGCCCAGATCTGTGTGTCAATATTTGTTTCGCCTTTTATTTTATGTAATAAATCTTGTTCTGCTTTCTTAAATTCTGTTTTCATTGTATGAGCTCTTTCGATATCTACACGCACACCTTTAAATCTCATATCCACAAGACAAGGGAAGAGTTCTGTTTCTAAATCAAATATGTCTTCCAGGTCCTGGTTAATAATTTCTTTTTTCAACTCTTGCCACAGACCAAAGGTTACTTCAGCATCTCGTTCTGCATAGGATCCAACATGCATAGCAGGAAGTTTGTACATTTCAGCTTTAGGATCTATTCCCCATTCTTCGGCAGCTTCTGCTAGTGCTCTTTCATTTTTTCCGTATCCTAAATAATGCCAAGATAAACTATTAAGATCATATCTAAATCTATTTTCATCAGTAACCGCTGATGCAATCATGGTACAGACAATATCTCCGTTAATTTTAAAGCCCATAGACTTTAACCAACAGACATCGTACATAGCGTTGTGAAAAATTTTTGTTGAAGTAGACTCTAAAATATCTTTTAGCCAGTGTAAAACTTTTACTTCATCCATATTACCGCCGCCTTCGTGAGCAATAGGAAAGTATCCTTTGTAATGTTTGGTAGCAACAGCGATACCAATTACTTCGCCATTACCAATGATAGAGCCAGATCCTTTTTTAATTAGGTCTGGGTCTCTTGTTTCTAAGTCGATTGCAATTTCATCTACCTGTCGTAGGTCTGGAAATTCTGTGGGTTTAACCCATTCAGTCTGTGCTTCAAACTTAGGTATCTTCATAGATTTCCTAGCAAAAAATAACAATACAAACAGAGTAAAGTTATTAACAACATATAGTGAGGAATATGAGAAGGTTCTTTCAAGAGTAATCCCTTTCAATAATCATATCTATAAAATGTTTTGCTTTCAGTAAGTCTTCCTTTCCATTCTTCATACTGTGTCGAATGATATATTTTATAACGCATCCTTCTGGATAAAGCAACTTATTATCGATCACAAATTTACTTGGTTGAATTTTAAATTTCTGATAATGTGATCCGCCAATTTGTTTATCCCAAACTTTCGATGTCATATCCTTTTGCCTCCTTTTTTGCTGCCATGATATATAAATTTTGTGACGTTCGTGTGACCCCTACATACCAGACCCTGTTTTCTTCATCTTCTTTTTCAAGACTTTTGTCCACAGCTTCTCTGATGGTTTTAGTATTGTCCAAAATGAGTAAAACGTTTGTGGCTTCTCCACCTTTGGCAGAATGTATTGTGGATAACTGTACTCTTGCATCTTTGGATAATTTTTCTCCAGAACTTAATATCTTTCGTATATATAAACACTCCTCATAATCCCCTACAAATACATCAAACCAGTTGACGGTTTTGTCGTATGTCAGATCTGTTAAGTCATACATTTTTTCTTCTGTTGGAGTGAAGTCCATACCAGTGCATTCAATAATGTCTTTGACTTCGGATAAAGACAATAGTTCACCTTTTTGCCACCGGGTGTAGTTTAGAATACTTCTAAACAAAGTAGCCTTAAAACTTTTTCTACCTTTTATTTGAAAATAAATTCCCATATCTTTTAGAATTGGTTTAATTTTATTGAGTCTATCGTTTGTTCGTGCGAGAATTAACCAGTCTCCTTCGGACAGAGGAACATCTTCGATCGAAGTTATATGATCTACAAATCCTTCTTCTTCCCTCGCTTTCCAATGCTTTCTGATTCTACGTTCGTCAGGAATTCTCTCTAAAATCTTATGGGCGATACTTTGGACATGTTTAGGGACCCTGTAAGATTGTGGCAAAATAATGTCTTTTTTGGTTGAAATATTTTGAAATTTTTTAACATCTGCGCCGGCCCAGCCATAAATAGCTTGATCATCGTCTCCTGCTAATATAACATACTTGGAATTTTGCCTTATAATATCTACCATTTTCCACTGTACAGGTGATAAATCCTGAGCCTCATCAATAAAAACGATGTCATATTTCGGACACAATTCGGACACATTGAACTGTTCGATCATATCAGTGAAATCACGTAATTTAAAAGAGGTTTTATAATTATCTACTTCAGCGTCTAAAATATGTAATAAATTTTTTTCTAATTCATAGGAATACATGCCGGTATTATATTCCTCTTGGATAGTTATTTCTTTAATTCGCGCAGCATTGATTAAGTTAAAATATTCACTATCAGAATCTACAAACCCTGTAGATTCTTGTCCATCAGAATAAATTGTAACCTCTATTCCTAATTTTTTACCAATATCCTCATAATGTTCATCTTGCATCACTTCACTTTTTTTCATTCCCAATCTATTAAATGCTAAAGAATGAAGAGTTCTGAAATGTTTTAAATTTTTTCGTTGTAATTTGGGATATGCCTCTAGCATTCTATCAACAGCTTCGTTTGCAGCTTTGGTAGTAAATGCAAAATATCCAATCTTATCCAGGGGTGTCCCCAATTTATAAAATGTTTTAACATAGTTAATAAGTTTAGTTGTTTTCCCTGTTCCCGGAGGCCCGTATATTTTTCTACTGATCACATTATCTCCGTTTTATGTTTTAATTTTTGATGATGAATAGGTACCTGTTCAAAGGATTTTATATTTATTTGCACCACGTTTTTGGTAGATGAATTATGTTTACCTTTTTCTGTCGTAGGAAATCGTTTTTGTTCCAGAAACTGAATCTCGCACTCTCGGTAGGTATGCTGCATAATACGTCCTGTTTTTTCTTCTTTATATTTCCAGTCTTTAGCTTTTAATCTGTCATAAAATTTCTCGAATTTAAAAAATGCATACTCTCCCTCAATAAGGGCTGAGCCACTTTTAAATGCTGCGTCATTCGCAGCTCTAGGGCCATTAATTTTTGCGTGTAGAACATCATGTAGTTTTTCTCTCGGAGATGTTCCTATGGGAGGCTGTACTTTTGTCTGAGTTTTATATAATTCTTCCATTACTTTTTGTTCTTCATCCCCTTTAATAAGAGGAGGTAAGAATCCTGCAGCTTTAGCTATTGCATTTCTCCGTTTACGTTGATCATTTAAATGTTCAATTGATCTACAAAATACCGTAGCAGTAGCAATCCCATCTGGTTTAGTGACATCAAATTCATATTCAGGTTCTTCAAATATTTCTATCTTTCTTAAGTTAGTTAAAACAGGGTATGATCCCTTTGAGCCGGCGAGTACACCAAACCTTTTTTTAACACAGATACCTTTCTTACAAAAATCACTAAGAGGACTCTGTGTGCAGGTATAACCTTTATCAGATCTTTTCCATGATTTTAATTTGGCATTTAATATTTTATCGTCCCATGCATTTGCATGTCTTTCTTCAAAAAACTTAACTGGAGCATTTTTTACTTTCTGTTCCCATCCATCTGGGTACTTCATTTTAGCAAAGACATGATAGTTGTACATAAATCTATCTTTGCCATCAAAACCTTCTTTGTTGGATATTTTAGATATATCAGCCAGACATGGTGGACCATCCATTAAATCAGCGTCCGTCCCTTCATATATTTTTTTATCTATATTGGCGGTAATGATTTCTAATTGACCTTTAGAAACTAAATTTGCCTCCACTACCTCTAAAAATTTATCTATTGCAAAGGGAGTACCATCGATATTTAAAGCACGTCTCTTGTTACCGTAGTAAGGGAGGTTAATAAATTGTCCTGGTTTTAATTTTCCAGTTTCTTCATCTCTTGTAAGTTCTGTTTGTTTAGGAAATATTTCGTTATTAGGTTTTAATTTAAATAAAGGAAGGAGATTGGTTAAGAAAGATTTAAGTGCTTTGGCATCTGTGAATTGATCCATGAATAGACATAAATGTAATCCTCCACTTTTAGATTCAATAGGTATTAAAGGTAAATCAAAATCCTGTATTATATCTATAAAAAATTTTTTATTAAAATCATCATAGTCTTTGGGATCAATATCTATAACACCCAGTCTTGCTTCGGAGTTCTCATTACATGGTTGAATACCAATAGACAATTTACCATTTAAATGGGCTTCGTAGATTGCTTCTGTGAGAGGCTCATAGTTCCATCTATATACTGGTTTCTTCTTTCCGCTTTCTGGGTCTACTTTTGCTTCTTGGTGCTCAAAGTCAGCTAGCCCATATGCATTACGATAACCATCAAAAAATTTTATATATCTTTTATCCATAACTGAGTACGTGGGCCCTCCAGTCTCCCTTCAGGCCCACACTGTGCACATACCCCGAAGGGATTAGATAATAACTCTTTCCTTTGGTTTATCTTCGCCATGCTTAGCTTTGACAGAGCCTTTGGCTATGCTTTCACTAAATGCTTTGGCCTGATTATACAAAGTAGTATCAGTTACAGGTGTATTTTTACTGACTTCCCAACCAAACCATGTGCCTTTATCGTTCGACAATTGAGTGGTTTTTAGTCTGTAAATGTGGCTGAAAGATGCTGGTGTAAATAACCCGTCTTTACCTTTCATCTTTATTCCTGACATCATTGAGTTCCATTTTCTACTAATTTTTAATTGAGTAGATTTCATAGAAATCAAAGCTGTTGATGGACTCTCGCTCAAGACAATGACAAAGTGCGATGCAGTCTTCTCAATATAATTACCACTAGGTAATCTATCTTTGTAGTTTGCATCTGGCGATGTCTTAGATATGATATCTGAAGATGAGTCATAGATTGCAACTGGTGCTCCAGGACCTTCTCCTCTGTCTTTCCATTCGATGTATTCAAGTTTATAAAAGCATGGAATTACATCTATGCCTTTAACACCATCGTACAAATCTCCAGAGACAGAATTGTAAATCATTCCTGGCTCTGCACCTTCGACATACTTACCATCACGTTTGTTAACTTCTGGTGAAAGTTGTCCAAGGATTTTTAAAAAAGGAAGAGCTAAGTCTTGTTGACCTATATTGCCCAAACCTTTTGCTGCATCTTCTTCAAACACATTTGCTGGAAGTGGTGCAGACTTTTTCTCTGTTACTTGGTTCATGGTTATTGTTTCCTTGTTAGTTTGGTTCGGTTGCCTACGAACACGTTAAAAAGATCAGAGGGCATATCCTGTCCAGACTCGACACGCTCCCTGACCAATGCTTTAAGTGTCATGGGTTCGACCTTTAATTTCTGGACGGGTTCGTACCCTTGACCTTGCGCAAGGACCGCATATTGCGATGCCTTGTTATCTTCGTGACGACCAAAGGCAACAGTGACCTCATTTTTAATAAGATCTCCTAGGCCGTTATCTCGAAGCCATTTAAAAGCTGCTTCTTTATTTGCGACAGTGATTGAAGCGCCGTAAATCGGTTTAACTTCTACTGATGATCCATCAGCTAGTTTTAAAGTAGAGATGTTCATTTCTTGCATCATGGTAGGAATAACCTCCCCTGACATTAGTTCTACTTTTCTTTTGAGTTCTTTTAACTCTTTTTCTTTTAAAACCAAATCGTCTTCTAAAGTTCTTAGCTTAACGACCTGGTCAGATAATGATTTAGCTTCGTTTACTGAATCTAAATCCTCTCGTTGGTCTTTTTCAAAATCAATATTATTCATTGACTTCTCCTTTCTCATTTAGGTTGATTTTAATAGGATAATATATTCTGTCTTGTTTGTCCCATTTTAACAGACTATATTTTCCATTAGTCATGTCAGATACAATAGAACAAGCAACCCCAATGATAGCGGGATCTCCTGTTAATAAAAGATAATCTTTGACTGTGTAGTCTTTTAATAAACTTCTCAGTTTAAATATTAAAGGACCTGGTGAAAATATTATTTGTGAAAATTCTGGTAGGAGGAATTTAAATTCCCCATACTTAGAAGCACTCATAATATTTATTTTAGGAGCTCCAGCTTTAGTGCCGGGCAGTTCCTGTAATACATAAACCGTTGGTTTATAACTATGTTTTATTTCTTCGTATTTTATGCTTTCTGACATCTTGACAAACTATATAGGATGTTCTATATATAAAGTCAAGAAAGAAAAAATAAAAAGTATGGATTACAAATTTAAAACGAAACCTTATGCGCATCAATTAAAGGCGTTAGAAATGTCATGGGACAAATCTTACTTTGCCTACTTCATGGAAATGGGGACGGGTAAGTCAAAGGTCTTAATAGACAACATTGCTATGTTATATGATGCCGGTAAAATCAATGGTGTCCTAATTGTGGCACCCAAAGGAGTGGTTAAAACCTGGTATGAACAAGAAATTCCAACCCATTTAGTAGATCATATTCCCTGTTCCCCGGTTCTGTGGCAGGCTATGATTACCAAGAAACAACAGCACCAATTAGATACACTATTTCAACCTGGGCACGATCTACATGTTTTAATTATGAATGTAGAAGCCTTCTCTACTAAAAAAGGACTAGAGTTTGCTGCACGTTTTTTAAGATGCCATAATACCTTGTTCGCTGTAGATGAAAGTACTACTATTAAAAATCCAGAAGCAAAGAGGACTAGAAACATTTGTTCACTGGCTCCTTTTGCTAAGTATCGAAGAATTCTTACAGGTTCTCCTGTCACTAAGTCTCCTTTAGATTTATACAAACAATGTGATTTTTTAAGTCGAGAATTATTAGGGCATAGTTCTTATTATTCTTTTAGAACGAGATACGCTGTTATGAAAACAGCTAACTTCGGAGGACGGTCAGTTCAGATTGTAGTGGGATACAGACATCTTGGAGAATTGTCCGATAAACTAAAACCTTTTTCATTTAGAGTTTTAAAAGATGATTGTTTAGACTTACCAGCTAAAACTTTCATGAAAAGAATTGTTCAATTAACTCCTGATCAAACAAAGGTTTATAAACAGATGAAACATTTAGCCTTGGCACAGATGGACGGAAAAATGATGACCACTGCTACGGTTCTGACTCAGTTAATGAGACTCCAACAAATTACCTGTGGGCACTTTACTGCAGATGATGGGGTGACACGCGATATAGCTAATAATAGAATTTCGGAACTAATAGATCTGTTGTGGGAAATTGAAGGGAAAGTTGTAATTTGGGCACATTGGCAAAAAGACGTACATAAGATTATTGCCGAAATTGTTAAAGAATTTGGAGAAGGGTGTTGTGTAGATTATTACGGATTAACACCTCAAAGCGAAAGACAAGAGAATATTAGAAAGTTTCAGGAAGATGAGAAAGTTCGGTTTTTTGTTGGAACGACTCAAACCGGTGGATATGGTATTACTCTTACCGCTGCGTCAAACATGATTTACTATTCTAATGGATATGACCTAGAAAAGCGCCAACAGTCAGAAGCGCGAATTGATAGAATTGGTCAAACTAAGCCAATGACTTATATAGACATTATGTGCGAAAATACGGTAGATGAAAGAATTGTAAAAGCTTTAAAAAAGAAAATCAATATAGCTACTAAAATAATGGGTGAAGAATTAAAGGCGTGGATTTAATCCTACAAAATGTAGGACAACGAAAAAAAACTTAGCCTAAATTTTTTTGCTTATTCTACGACTTTCCCTTTTTCCCATTTCATTTCAGGAAGACCATTTTCATAATGTTTGCCATCGAAAGTCAAAATCTGTTTTCTATTAGATCCTTTTTCATTATATGACACGTGTATCCAGCCAGCTTGTCCGTCGTCTGGTTTGTAGAACTCGAGAATGCATTGATCAAAATCTACGTTATTAGTGAGCCAGTAAGCGACCTTAATATTGGGAACTCCATTAATCTCAAAATCAACCGCCATCCCCTTGGCATGTTGCGACGTTTTTTTGCTCCCTATGGCCTCACAGAGCGCCTCAGAGCGGTATCCTGAGCTAATCATGATAGGTTTATCAAAATGAGCTCTAACAGGCTCTAGTATCTCGTAACAGACGTTCTCGAGGTTCTTAATCTCACCTGCTCCCGGTGTATTATCTATACCTTTCCGCGCTGCTACCATAGAGCGCGTCATCTCTTCGAGCGTAAAATGTTTTGATAATTGCATAAGTTTATTGTGTGATTAATGTGAAGATAACATACGCCATTCCAGTGATCAAAGCTCCTACTGAAACCAAGAGAATACTCTCTATCCTATTGATTTGATTCTCTAATTTAGAGATCTTATCATGAGTTTGTTTTTGCATAATTCTGCATAACTTCTCATGGGATTCTATCTTTTGGAGTGCGTTATTTCCTTTTGCCATTGGATTTATATTAACCTCGTGGGAATAGTAGATCTAGTTTTTGTTGGGTTGTCAAGTTAGAAAATTGATTAGCTTGTCCCGTCGCTGCTAGTGTTTCTGCCTGTACATTAGGTAAATTTAATGATAATGGCGGTGCGACTTCTTCACCTGTTTCTGTAACATCTGCTATTGGATTAGGAAAGTCTGGGAATTTTCCAACGCTTAGGGGAATGTCAGATAGCTCTTCTCTTAGATCATCGATAACATCTATTGCCTGCTCTAATGGATTCGGTAAGCCTAGTCTCTCTGCATTATCTGCGAAAGCGTTTCTAACATTTTGAGAAAGGGTATAAGGTCTAAATTCATTATCATCAATAGCATTCACTTCCACACTAGAAATTCTATCAAGAGCGGAATCAAAAGAATCTTCACTTATGTTTAATAATCTAGCAGCATCCATGTCTGCTTTTAAATTTTTCTTTACCCCAAATAAAGATCTGTTTGTATTAATGTAGGCATCTACAATTTCAGCTGGAGAAACAGGTCCCCCTCTTAATGTATTTCTAGTAAACAATGCCCCCGAATCCCTGACTCCTTTTTGGTAGTCAGCTACTTTAAATTTCATTGTTCGATCTGGATTTACTTTAACTCCTCTGAAGCCAAACATCCCTGCAAATTCTGGACCAAATTCATATGTTTGTCCGTACTTATCGAACTTACCTTTTTCTAAAACATCCACAGATCTTAATGACTTATCTAATCTTATTAGTTGTGGTGCAGAGAAAGGCATCACTGCTTTCACTAAATGTTTAAACATTTTATCAGTCTTGTCTCCAGGATTATCAGCTTCGCTATAGACTTGGAAACCATCTCTTGTTCTTCCCTTTCTTGCTACAAGATCGAGCACTGCTTCAGTCCAAATAGATTCTGAAACAAATGGTTGAACAAATTCATATGCACCTACCATAATTCCTTTTAAAAAGTCATCCATGATACCATCTTCATCTGTTCTTCCGTCTGCTACTGAATTGATGACCGATTGAATAGGTCTTGTTAAAGTATCGTACGCATTAGCGTGACTGAAATCTACGTAGCTAAAGTTTCCTTGTTTATCTTTGATAGGTAGGATCGTTGAATTCTTAGACCAGCTTGCTACATATCTCCTGATCGCTTCTCTTTCATCATCGGTTACATCATATAGTGCCTGGAACCCTGCTACTGTCGCCATAGGTACCGCTGCTGTTGTAACTCCAAAGCCAAAGAGTCTTTGATATCCAATGGCTTGGAAAGGTTTTACTACTGTACCATCAGCTAATGTAATCGTCTCATTGATCTCTCTTAATCCTCGTCTAACAATGTTAGCTCCTGTTCTTGCAATCTCTGCTGGGAAAGAGACGAAGTTTCCAATTGGCCATTTACGTAGGCCCTTAACAAAATCTGATACGTAAGAATAGTTTGGAATATTATTCTTAACTATGTCGGCTGCTTCTTTTTCTAACCACTCTTCTGTTAGTCTTACTTCATTGCCTGCTGAATCTTTAAACCATTTACCTCTAGTCATTCCATGTTTTTCAAAAGCTTTTGCTAATCTAGATTTTTCAATAGCCCATGAATATATTTTCCAGAAGTCATCTTCAGCTGTGTATAAATCTTGTCCAACGTTTTTTATTTTTTGTAAAGGTTTAAGTAACATTCTCATTCCCTTTTCCCCGGTCATCGTAGCACCGAAGCCAACGTCTTCCATCAATCTAGTTAGATCTCCGAGTCTTACATTACTGTTCACCACTTGAAGTTTTAAAAGTTTTTCATACAAATCATTTTGCATTCGTGTTCCTTTTAATCCTGTCTGTAATGCTTGATACGCTTGCTTAACTGCAGCAGGATCGGCTAGTGGTATGATCCCATTAGCTGAAGCAAATGCTCCTGCACTAATAAAGTTTCTTAAGTGGGTGATGGGTGATAGAATTGTTTTAGCAATCTGAGATGCTGCTTTAGGATACAAGGCAAAGCTATAGTACATTCTCTCTGCCATGCTTAAATCTTTTACAGCCGTAGAAGTTTTAGCTAAGGCATCTGCTATTCCTTCAGGGGCATACTTATTATTTAAAGGATTGTATTCTCCCACCTGTAATTTTTTTCCAAGATCAATTTCAATTCGTTTAACTTTTTGTCTTCCGAATAACATGAGTGCTTCTTCTTCATTCTCAGCAAACATCGGAAGTTTACCTTCTGACTTAAGTTGATCTGATTTTTTAATAAGGTCATCAAAGAATTCATTTCTTCGAGTAATTAAAGACAGCTTGGAGGTTCCTGCTAGAATAGTTTGCATAGGGTTTTTAGTTTTACCTAGCAGTTCATCTATAACTTTTCTGTCTCCTTCTCTTGCAAGGGCTGAAACAACTACTCTGCCTTTAAAAGCATCTTTTGCTGCATCATCTAATGTAGTTCTGTTAATAAAAAAATCTGGAACTCTAAAGATTGCATCGGATGCTCTGTCCATTCTAAAACCTTTAGGAAGCGCAGCCGTGTCTAAAATATTTTGTACATATCTTTCTGCTTGAAGAGGGGTAATAGGTTTGCCTGCTTCTTCCGCACTCTGCATAAACATTTTTTTAGCATTCTCTACTGCTTCAGCTGTTGGTTTGTATCTTAACCATGGAAGCATAGAGTCATTGATAAAGACATCATAAGTAGAACCTAGATAGTCGGTAAATTTTTTACCAAATAATT
>VTLG01006508.1_pt1 | contig 13713 bp, 17 predicted proteins | sample 4694571 | NCBI WGS metagenome assembly VTLG01 (sample SAMN12604809, study PRJNA352737) | marine metagenome | biome: ENVO:00000447; feature: ENVO:00000209|ENVO:00000569|ENVO:01000036; material: ENVO:00002151; isolation source: viral sequences binned using virsorter ...
AAACTTTATGAGGGATCTAAGATTGAGCAGCTTGTCGCTTGCGGCTTGAAGCTTGATGCTTGTCGCTCGGGGCTTGATGCTTGTCGCTTGCGGCTTGAGACTTTGTAGCTTGACGCTTGTCGCTTGCGGCTTGACGCTTGAGCTCTTCAAATTCTTTCAACCACTGCGGCGTGAGGAAGTTCTTTATTCTGGCCATTAATGTTTTCCGTAAGCAATGTTTTTAACAGATTTATCCCAGCATGCACGACAATTTTTACATTCGTTGTTTTGCTTCGCAGCTGGACACGTGGCGCCGGCTGTGACTACAGTACTTGTATTGTCCCAGCCTCCCGCTGCAGGTTGGTCTATCATTGGCATGCTAAACCGGATAACCAGGTTATCTGGACACAGCGGCAGGAAGTGCTTCACCCACGCCTCCCGCGTCGGCATCCAGTGCCTGGTCTCCGGTGTTAGTTTACAGACAGAAAAGATTTTGAGTAGGTGCGCTTCGTCCTGGACATCTCCCGAGTCGTGCCACCTGAATTCTTTTGATTTTTTGGAATTGATAAGAAGAGCCATCGCAGCTGTCCAGAGCTCATGCTTGACGCTGGCCAGTCTCCGGTACTGTGCCTCTTGTACTACCTTGAAGACATAACAGCCTTTAAGTGCATAACAATTGTAACAAACTGAGTCTTTAACCAGCCTGAGCTTCGATCCTGTTTTGCATTCTTTGGCAGGAAGTCCATATGCCCATCCAGGCATTTTGGAAGGCTTCGACAGCCCGCCTACTAGTTTCAATGCTTCTGATGTTTTCATAATCTTATAATATCCTATACTATTTATTTGTCAAGCTTGTTGCTTGAAGCTTGTGGCTTGCTGCTTGCCGCTTGATGCTTGAATAAAACTGCAACGTCTTTTTTTGTGATCAACCGGACGCTTACCAGTTTTTGGTAAAAGAACTTCCTGCAGCTGGCCAGGTAAGCCTGCGGCAGCTGTGAATGCGGCCGCAGGAAATAATGTGTTAAGTCGTTATGTTTAATTCTCTTCATCGTCTTCATCTTCGTTTGGTGTTTCAAATGCATAAAAGACATGATCTTTTTCAACTCTGTCTCTGATCCACATCACCGGACATTGGTCCAGCCAATCGTGAAATTCATCTGACATTGGGCTTGCTTTCATATGTTTATTTCTCCTTTATTATCCTATACTTACCATCCGGCTTGATACTTGTCAAGCTTGGCGCTTGCTGCTTCTTTAGAATCATTCTAATCTGCCGCTTGCAGCTTGAAGCTTGCTGCTTGTAGCCGTTGGCCAGAAGCCAGTCAGCGTGCAACTGTAATATATTAATTCCGTAATTTTCTAATTGTCTACTCATTTTAAACTGACTTGTCTCTGACTAGTTCTGTGCCAGGTTTTGCCAAATCTCCGTGCTCTTCTATTTCAGTTAGATAATCATCAATGAATTGTGCTACTTCATCTGGTATATCTAAAATGTTTTCTCTTTTACCATCGCTCCAGGTGACAGCAATGGACCATCCTGTTATTGTTTTTTTATCCATAATTATTCCTTTCTAGATCAGGCGCCAACCGTTACCGGACCTATTTTACAGCACGCTGATCAATGATCATCAGGCATTTATTCGGTGTGATCAATTCACCTATAGGAAATTTTTAAGGCATTTCTATAGCACAGCCACCTACTGATCCCAGGACACTAGATTGAGGCCGGCGTGCTTTATTTTAATAGCTCGAGCGACAGGCCTAACAGGTTATCACCTGCTAGTGTCCAGGGATCAGCAACGATTTACGATACACGAGCCTACGCGTATATGCTGGCGGTGTATCCACACTACTGATCCCAGATCCAATAGTCGCGTATGATTTCTCATAGGCCGTATTCGGTTACGATGCTACCCTAGACCATTGGATCAGGGATCAGTTCTGATCCCAGATCTGTGCAAGGTGGTGTACACTTCTTCGATTGCGACCCGCACAGATCAGGGATCAGTTCTGGTTGTTATTCGTTAACTGTTTAATGACATACAACCAGAAGTTGTCCCACTAAATTAATTTACTTGTTTAGCACTTAATTTAGATTATCTTATATAATCCTATTGACAAGTAATGTCAAGTAGTATATTAATTTATTTATGCAAACAAACAGAAAGGACAAAAATGAGTAGAATAAGACTTAATCAAGAGTATCGGAACAAGATTGCTAATAGAATGAGAGTACACTTGGAACAAGAAGATACTGTTGAAAAACAAAACTATGACAATCTAAAAGCAGATCAGATTGACATAAATGATAATGCTTGGAATATGGCACATAAAATAGTTAGACGACATTATACTGAAGATGATGTTGCTAAAGCACAATACTTACAAGACAAGTTTGAAAATGTTTCGACTATTGCAAAGGACAGTTGTTTTCATTTTCATTATATGGGTACAAAAGAAGATAGAGATTATGACAATAATCCTATTGTTAAAGAGGCACAGATAGAAAGCCATTTTGATTTTAGATTAAATGGTAGTTTAGATGTTGACAATAATTCTTCATATTCAAGAAGTGATAATGAATATGGTTATGCTTTGTTTCGTGATGAACTAAAAGCACAAGATAATTGCAACCCAGATATTTTGATTGAGCAAGAGGGTAAAGACCACAACCCACACAGAACAAAATATGTTGACGCAAACAATAAATATCTTGGCGACGACGACAAAGGTTATGGCAAGGAATGGAACGACAAGTATAAACTTGATTTAATTGGTCGTGATTATTGTCGTGATAGGTCTATTGCTTGTACTGAACAAGAGTATATGTTTTTAATAGATTGGAAAAAACAAAAAGAACAATTTGTTATGGCACATCAAAAATGGATTTCATCTATATTACAACAGATGAAAGAAATTAAACTTGGTCTAAAAGGTTATAAATATTTAGACGAGGCAATAGAACTTGCTACTGAACTTGGTTTGAATATTTCAGATGCAGAAATAATCCGAACAAACTCTACTGGCTTAACTATCTACAATCCTAAAAATTTAGCAGATAGGATTAAAGGTATGAAGAACAAGAGAGAGAAAACAAGGGAGGAAAAAATAGCAGAAAGACTATTATACGAGAAACAACAAAGTGTGAATTAACACTTGACAATGTATGGGATTTAATATAAAATCCCATACATAACAGAAAGAAAGGACAGAAAGATGAAATACTTTAGTTGGTTTATGAAATCGAGAAACAAGTTTGCTACTTGTAGAGGTGTTGATGAACACGAATACTATGACGAGTGGAGTGGACAATTCAAAACTTTTAAATCAAAACAATGGACAGACTTAAAAGGTTTTCCGTGTTATAACTTTTGGGATATTGACGCAGAACACCCAAGAACTGCCGTTAATTATTCTGTGAGAAAGGCATAAAAAAATGAGTGAATATAATTGGTGCCACGGACCGAACTGCCATACTAATCACACACAATCAAGAATAAGAGGTAGTGGCGATAATAAAGTTCTAAGAACTAAAAGAATAAAAGTTCATCAAAGTTCTTTTGCTATGGATAATGTTTATAACTACTTCTGTAATCAATCTTGTTTATTTGAATATATTGGCACTTACTTACAATCTATCATTGCTATTGCGCCAAGGCGCGAGGCTCTAGAAACAAGGATTAAGGTAGTGAAAGAAAAGTACGAGAGTCATAGATATAGATATAATGGCAATGAACATATAAGAGAGCCATATCAAGCAACAAGAACTATAATTAAATCAGTTGACAATGCTTGATCTATCCTATATTATCTCAGATATGAAAACAAATACAGACAATAGAACAGAAGAAAGAAGAAACAGATTCAATGGTGAATCTATTATGCTAACTAAACAAGAAGCCAAGATACACGATGAACTATTTATGTGTGAAATGATGGCAACACTAGAGGACAAGACTCTAGGTGAAGGCGCAAGCAAGCATTGGAAAACAATGCGCAAGCACTTGAATTGGTTTAGACAATACAATGCTGAAGCTTATATGGTTCTGTTAGACTAGTCATCAACCTGAGGTTGTGGCGCTAGCGCGCCACATCTCAATAGAGGTACCAAAACCTTTTTCAACTTTGCAATCATTTAAATAATCAATTCATATATAGAAAAAAGGGGTCCCAAATCTTCCCCTTTATTGCTTGATTTGGACGGTTTTAGCCTATAAAACCATTATGGGACCCTTTATGCAAGTAGACCTAGAAAAAATTAAAAAATTACCCCCCGACGTACGTAAAGACTTCATGAAGATGGCTTTGAAGTTAAATGAAAAAAAGAAAATTTCTAAAGTCAATTCTGATTTTTTGGCATTTACAAAACACATTTGGCCAGAATTCATTGAAGGTCGACATCATAAAATTATTGCAAAAAAATTTAACGAAATGGCAGAAGGCAAACTTAAGAGATTAATTGTCAATATGCCACCAAGACATACTAAGTCCGAGTTCGCTAGCTCCTTGCTGCCCGCTTGGATGATCGGGCGTAACCCAAAATTAAAAATTATTCAAACGACTCACACCGGGGAACTAGCGATTAGATTCGGGCGTAAAGCTAAAACGCTCATGGATTCCCCAGAGTATAAACAAGTCTTCGAGACGAGACTTAGAGAAGATTCACAAGCAGCAGGCAGATGGGAAACCGCACAAGGCGGCGAGTACTTTGCAGCTGGTGTAGGTGGAGCAATAACGGGTCGTGGTGCTGATTTACTTATCATCGATGATCCTCACTCAGAGCAAGATGCCCTCAACATGACTGCTTTAGAGCGAGCTTACGAATGGTATACATCAGGTCCACGTCAACGTTTGCAGCCAGGTGGAACCATCGTCTGTGTAATGACGAGATGGAACACGAAGGACTTAACGGGAATGTTATTAGATCATCAAAAGGAAGCTAAAGCAGACCAGTGGGAACTAATTGAGTTTCCAGCTATTATGCCATCGGGACAACCGGTCTGGCCTGAATATTGGAATGTCAAGGAGCTAGAAACTGTAAAAGCCAGTTTAAGTGTTGGTAAATGGAATGCACAGTGGATGCAAAACCCAACTTCTGAAGAAGGTGCAATCATAAAAAGGGAATGGTGGAAGAAATGGACGGGAGACGCGATGCCAAAGTTAGAGCACGTGATACAATCTTACGATACAGCTTTCATGAAGAAGGAAACGGCGGACTACAGTGCTATTACAACGTGGGGTGTCTTTAGAGAAAACGAAGACAAGCCTGCAAACTTAATTTTGGTTGATGCCATTAAAGGTAGATACGAGTTTCCAGAACTAAGACGAGTTGCCAAAGAACAATACGATTACTGGCAACCAGAAACTGTTTTGATTGAAGCAAAGGCATCAGGACTACCTTTGACGTATGAATTAAGGAACATGGGAATACCAGTAATTAACTTTACACCATCTAAAGGAAATGATAAACATACACGTGTTAACTCGGTCGCACCACTATTTGAAAGTGGAACGATATGGGCGCCCACTAATAAGAACTTCGCGCAAGAAGTAATTGAAGAATGCGCGGCGTTTCCTTATGGGGATCACGACGACTTGGTTGACAGTATGACTCAGGCCGTTATGAGATTTAGGCAAGGGGGACTTATACCTCATCCTGAAGACTATAAGGACGAGAAGATTATAAAAACTAAGAGGGTTTATTACTAATGGCTATAAACGCGATTATCAGATTTTTACAAGCAGCGAGAAACCTTGCTAAACAAGGCATGAGTAAAGAACAGATATTAGATTTTGCAAGAAGAGAATTTGGTGAAGTATCTAAACTTTTAAGAAAGCAGATAGATGATATATTTAAAGCAAAACCTAAGACTGAGAAAAAAGGTGGCATAGTAGATATTAAAACTAGGAAAGAATACAAAAAAGAATTAGACGAAGCCTTAGGACCAGATGATGATGTTTTTGGAAGTCCAATAAAGGACCAGAAAATGAAAGAGTTTGATAAGATAAACGCTAAAAAAGTTGTAGAAGAAAGAACCAAGGACATAGCAAAGGGCGATGTTGAAGGAACGGGCGTCGAGAGTCTAGAGACGAGCATCAAGAAAATAAAAGAAACAGCTGATGAGATGAAAGAGTTGAGTAAAAAAACTACTCCTGAAGGCATAATGAAAGAAATTTTAAAAGGTCAAAAGGTAATGTCAGAAAACTATAAGACAGGAAACATTAGAACTGCCGTAAGAGAATTTATGCGATCAGAAGAAAAAGCAGGTAGATTAAAATTAAATGAAACAGATTCTTTTAGAATTAGAGAATATTCACCTATGACAGAAGACGATCCAATTGATGTGTTTAGAAGATATTATGGTGAAGATGCCTTAGATGCAGTGGATGATATTGGAGACGTGTTTCAACAAGGAGAAAGTTTTTCACATTATGAACAGTTATTAAGACAAAACGTTGATCCAAAAATTTTAACTGTTAAAAAAACTGGCGCTGGTGAATATGATGCAAGTGTTGTCGCTGGAGAAAAGATTAGAAAAGCAAAAGAGCAAGAAGCTAAGAATAAACAGCTTTTAGAAGAATTTGAAATTGATCCAGACAGAGAACCAAATGCATACGGCGGTATCGCAGGTAATTTGCGTTTAAATAGAACTGGTTATTTCGCTGGAAAAATTGTTAAAGGATATAAAGTAGGTCAAGGTGCTTTTACTAAGGCTCAAGTTTTAATTCAAAGATTAGAAAATACTATTAAAGAATATAAAGGTAAAACAGATGAACTTGCTAAATATGTCCAAGAAACTTTTCCTAAGTTTATAAAAGAAATAAAAGCAAACCCTAAACTTGCTGACAATGAAAATGTTTGGAAAGAATTAGGACAAGATTTACCCTCAAATCAAGAATTAGTTGTTTATGGAGATGACACTGTAGATTTCTTTAGACAGACAGAAGGTCCTGGTAATATTGAGCGTGTTACAAAATTTTTACAAAAAAATCCTTTTTTAAATAAAGAAGAAGCTATTAAAATTATGAAAATGGAACCTACCGACCAAGTTATGGAAGTTGAAAGATTAAAAACTATTAGAACAAAAAAACACGCATTAGGTGGCAGAGTTCAAATGGCCCACGGCGGCTTAATCAATATATTGAAACTATAATGAAGATTCACGAATACAATGAGATGATGGCGTATCTTACGCGTCCGGCTGTTTATAGACGTGGATTTTTTAAAGGAGAACAGGTTTTAAGTGAAGCTCAAGTTAAAAAAATTAAAAATTTATATCTAGAAGGACAAGGCTACCCAAAAATTGCAAATCAATACGGCGTTGGTAAAACAACAATTGAAGGATTAATTAATGATATGAAAGCTGGTAAAGTTCCTTTTGAAACTTTAACGGATACAGAATTAAAAACTAGAAAAGTAAAACAACCTGGTATGCCTCCTAAAACAGCGGATCCTGAAGGTTTAGCAAAATGGGTGCAAGAATTTGATGGTACAACACGACCTAATTTTACAGCTGTTGCTAAAGAATTTGGATATAAAGACAAGAGCGTAGTTAATAGAGCTATTGCAAAAGTAGGCAGAGAAGATATTCTTGACCTACCTTATCCTAAAGGTAAAGAAACTTTAAGAAAAGAAGCAGTCGCTGCAAAAAATGTAAACTATTTAGATGATGTAGAGTTTGAAAAATTAAGTAGAAATTTTAGTCCAGAAACCTATGATAATTTTATAACAGGTAGCGATACAGAATTTGCAGAATATTTAAATAGTAAGGGACATAAAGCTTTTGGAAATAAAGATTTTACAGTGGATAATGTAAGTTCGAGAAGAGCGAAATTAAATTTACCTAATACTAATGTAACAACAAGAGGCACTGTGTTTAGTGATGAATTTATTCTTCAAGAAGCTGACAGAATGTATCTTAAGTATGATGTTGAAAAAGAAGGAATGAAAAAAATTAGAAATAGAGTTTATACAGCTAGAGATCAAGAAAAAAACTTAACATTAGAAGAAAAAGAAAAGTTATATAAGCAAAGACAAACACCAGCTAAAACACCTAAACAACATTTATACAATATCGGTAAGAAACCAGGCCCAGAAAAATTATTTTGGAGAGACTTATTAACAAACGCTCAAAGACATCAATCTTCTTTAAAAGGTAGAGCACAAGGATTACCTGAATCACATATAAAATTTTTAAACCCTGATCAAATAAGACCAACTGATATAAAATCAACGTTTGACCTTAAACTTATAGATACCAATGTAATTGACCCTAAAACAGGAAAACCTAAAGTATTAACATATAATAATTTTTTACAACATATCGATGACAATCAAAAACTATATGGCATAGATTCTAAAACAGCATTGGGTGAGTATAAAAAGAAAAGATTTATACAAGAAAATACAGATCTTTATAAAAAGTTTGGTAAAACATTTGGTCAACTACATCCTTTTCACATCCATCATACTGCTGGTAGAGGAGCAAATGCTTTTAATGTTCAATTTGCAGTTGGTAGCGAAAATATGAAAGAAAATGCTTTAAGAAGAACTTTTGATAGGGAATGGAAAGCTGCAAAGAATTTTGGTGAGCAAAGAGCAGCGGTAAAAAAATATTTAGATAATGTACCAAAAAATTTAGAAGTAAGATTAAAAAATACACCTTATGGCGTTAGAGAAACTTTTGTTGATATGACAGGAAGAATTGCACCTGATTTAAAAGAAACAGTTATTCAAAGAGGAGGAACTAAACTTAAAGCTAATGTAATTCCGGGTCTAGAGAATTTAATAAAATCAGTTCAAGCTATGCCAGATGATTTTAGAGCTAAAAGATATTGGACATTAGGATTAAAAGGTCTAGGAATTTTAGCAACTCCTTTAATTGCTTACGATGGTTATACAGCTATTAAAGAAGGTTTACCTGCAGATGAAGTTGTAGCAAGAGCTTTTTTGGGTGCAGATAAACTTTTGTATAAAGGAAAAGAAGTTTTACAATTAACACCAGAAGAAAGGGAAGCAAGAAGTGTTGTTAAACAAAATAAATTAAGAGAATTAAATGAAGATCAAATGATGGGCTTTGGATTTATTGAAGGACCAGAAGTTGATTCAGATTTAACTGTAGAAGAAGCCGAAGCAAAATGGAAAGAAGGTCAAGACAGATACGCTGACTTTAGAGAAGAAAGAGATGCAGCTAGAGCTAAACAAAGAAAAGATATATTTACTGCTATTACAGATCCTCAAGAAATACTTTCAAGAGAAATTTCTGCAGCATCAGGCGGCCGTGTAGGTTTTGACGAAGGATCAAAACCAAAGAGTCCAGGTAGAAGAGCTTTTCTAAAAGGTATAACTGCTCTTGCAGCATTACCTCTTGTTGGAAAATATTTTAAACTTGGAAAAGTTTTAGAAAGAGCATCTACTTATACAGGACCAGCAATAGACAAAGTTAAAGGCATGCCAGAATGGTTTCCCGGTCTCGTTAAAAAGCTCTGGAACGAAGGTGAGGATGTGACTAAAACTGTTGCTTATAAAGATAGACAAGTTGTTAAAAGAGGTACACTCGAAGGTGGTGATGATGTAGATATGATTTACGACATGGACACTGGAGATGTGAGTATAAATGTAACTCCCAAAAAAGGAAAATATGAAACTTCTAGTGGAGCTTATAACAAAGAATATTCTTTAGATTATAAAAAAGGTGAACTTGTAGAAGAAGGAAAATATGCAGGAAGCAGATCAGCAGATGACTTTGCTGTTGGCGAAGTTAAACCTTCCAACATAGATCCTGATGGAAATGTTGATTGGGATGCTGATTATGTGGATATAGATGATGCAATGACTGATTTATCTGAACTTGAAAACTTTGCTAAGAAAAAATGATTAAAAAACTAACAACTACAGTACCCCCTAAAAGAGGGCCTAATCCACAAGGGTTGAATATTCCTTCAAAACAGGTTACAACTACAATATCGGAGAAAACAAATGGCAGAAATAGACAAAGCTTTACCAAACGTAAAGCAAACACTAAATATTCCTAATCCACAGGATGTAGCAATAGCGGAACAAGAAGTTCAACAAGATGTAGAAAATCCTGTTGATGTACAACAGAATGAAGATGGAAGTGTTGATATAAATTTTGACCCTATGGCAATGAACCCAGGGCAAGATCAAGGCCATTATGCTAACTTAGCAGAATTATTACCTGATGATGTTTTGGATAGATTAGGAAGTAAACTTCATCAAGATTATTCCGATTATAAAACTTCAAGAAAAGATTGGGAAAGAGCTTACACAACTGGATTAGATTTATTAGGATTTAATTATGATGATAGATCAGAACCATTTAAAGGTGCAAGTGGTGCAACTCACCCAGTACTTGCTGAAGCTGTAACTCAGTTTCAAGCTTTAGCTTATAAAGAATTATTACCAGCAGAAGGACCAGTTAGAACTCAAATAATTGGTTTACCTACACCTGACAAAGAACAACAGTCTCAAAGAGTTAAAAATTTCATGAACTATCAATTGATGGATCAGATGAAAGAATATGAGCCTGAGTTTGATCAGATGTTATTTAATTTACCATTAGCTGGATCAACATTTAAAAAAGTTTACTATGATGAACTTATGCAAAGAGCAGTTTCTAAATTTGTTCCTGCAGACGACATTGTAGTACCTTACACTGCAACTTCATTAGATGATTGCGAATCTATTATTCATAGAGTTCGTATGACAGAAAATGAATTAAGAAAACAACAAGTGGGTGGTTTCTATAGAGACATAGAAGTTAATCCAAATTTCTTAAATGAAACAGAAGCAGAGAAAAAAGAAAGATCTTTAGAAGGTGTTTCTAAAGGAAGAGACGATAGAATGTTTAGCATTTTAGAATGTCATGTAGATATAGATCTAGAAGGCTTTGAAGATGTTGGACAAGATGGAGAACCAACAGGAATAAAAATTCCTTACATTGTAACTTTAGAAGAAGGTACAAGAAAAATTTTATCTATTAGAAGAAACTATGAAGTTGGTGATCCGATGAAAAATAAAATTAATTATTTTGTTCACTTTAAATTTTTACCAGGACTAGGTTTTTATGGATTTGGTTTAATACACATGATTGGTGGACTATCAAGAACAGCAACAGCTGCATTAAGACAGTTACTCGACGCTGGAACCTTGTCAAACTTACCTGCTGGATTTAAGATGCGTGGAATTAAAATGAGAGACGAAGCGCAGTCAATTCAACCTGGAGAATTTAGAGACGTAGATGCTCCTGGTGGAAACTTAAAAGATGCTTTTATGATGCTTCCATTTAAGGAACCATCACAAACCTTATTACAACTTATGGGTGTCGTGGTATCTGCAGGACAACGATTCGCATCCATTGCGGACCTGCAAGTAGGAGACGGGAACCAACAAGCAGCAGTGGGCACGACAGTGGCTATGTTGGAAAGAGGATCGAGAGTAATGTCTGCGATCCATAAAAGATTATATGCTGCAATGAAAAAAGAATTTACGTTACTTGCAAGAGTTTTCAAATTATATCTACCTCCGATCTATCCGTACGACGTCGTTGGTGGTCAGAGACAAATCAAACAAATGGACTTCGACGACAGAGTAGATATATTGCCAGTTGCAGATCCAAATATTTTCTCTCAAACACAGAGAATCTCCCTCGCACAAACGGAACTGCAATTGGCAGCTTCAAATCCACAAATTCATAATCAATATGAAATTTATCGGAACATGTATGAAGCGTTGGGTGTAAAAGACATAGATTTAATTTTAAAAAAACCACCTCAACCGATGCCAAAAGACCCTGCATTAGAACATATTGATGCTTTAGCTGGTTTACCGTTCCAAGCTTTCCCTGGACAAGACCATAGAGCGCATATTACAGCTCACTTAAACTTTTTAGCGACTAATATGGTTAGAACAGCACCTATGGTGACTGCTTCTGTTGAAAAAAACTGCTTAGAACACATAAGTTTGATGGCACAAGAGCAAATTGAACTAGAATTTAAGGATGAATTGCAACAATTAGCGCAAATGCAGCAAATGATGCAACAAAATCCGCAAATTCAGCAACAAATGGTACCTTTACAGCAAAAAATTGAAGCTAGAAAAGCCGTTTTGATTGCTGAAATGATGGAAGACTTCAAAAATGAAGAGAAAAAGGTCACTTCTCAGTTTGATCATGATCCAATTGCTAAATTACGAGCTAGAGAGCTTGATATTAGAGCAATTGACAATGAACAGAAGAGAAAAGAAGCTCAAGAGAAGTTAAATATCGATAAAATGAAGGCTATGATGAATCAAGGCGTTCAAGAAGATAAATTAGACCAAAATGAAGAATTAGCTGAATTAAGAGCTGATACTTCGCTAGAAAAGCAAGAAATGGCGAATGAAAACAGATTAACACTCGCTAGAATGAAACCAAGACCAAATGGGAGGAATTAATGTGGTTTAGTGCAATTAAAATGGCTATGAGCGCTGGTAGTCATATCTATAAAAAAAGACAAGAGACAAAAATGCGTATGGCTGATGCTCAGTACATGCACGCAGAAAAAATGGCCCGAGGCGAGGAAGCTTACCAGGGCAAACTTTTAGAAGCCCGTCAAAACGACTACAAGGACGAGGTCGTTTTAGCAATTCTCACGTTGCCCATTTTGGTGCTCGCTTGGGGAGTCTGGTCGGATGATCCGGCGGCTATGGAGAAAATAAAGACTTTCTTCGAGCATTTTCAGGCACTGCCGACCTGGTTTACAAATTTATGGATCCTTGTCTGCGCGAGTATTTTTGGTATAAAGGGAACACAGATATTTAGAAATAATGGAGGAAAAAAATAATGCCAGGAAAAGAAATAAAAGGAAGAAGTAAAAGAGCAAACTATCGTCATGGAGGCAGAATAGGAGCTTCTGATGGTTTGTGGGCTAACATTCATGCTAAACGTGAAAGAATAAAACAAGGCAGCGGTGAAAAAATGAGAACACCTGGAGCTAAAGGTGCACCAACTGCTAAAGCATTAAAGGATAGTCAAACATAATGTATTCAATGATTGGAAAAAAAGGTGGAAAAACTGTCGGCATAGGTCGAGGTGGAAAAAACCTTATTAAAAAAAGAAAAAAAGTATCTACTGGTGGTTATATTGGAAGATATATAAAAGGTGATCTTGGAGGACAAAAAGTTTCAAATCCATCTTATGTAAAATATTATAAAGGAATGGTTTAATGCCAGGAGCAGCTTTAAGAGGATATGGCAGAGCATACTTAAAACGTGGGGGTTCTCCTGCGTGGACTAGATCTGAAGGAAAATCTGAATCTGGTGGGCTTAATGAAAAAGGACGTAAGTCTTATGAAAGAGCTAACCCAGGATCTGACTTAAAAGCACCACAGCCAGAAGGTGGATCTAGAAAAAAATCATTTTGTGCAAGAATGCGTGGTATGAAAAGAAAATTAACATCTGCTAAAACAGCAAATGATCCAGATTCAAGAATTAATAAATCACTAAGAAAGTGGAAGTGTTAAGTGGACCCATTAGTAGTCGTTGCTAAATTACAAAAAATTTTACAACAAAATCTTCAAAGAATTGGTGACACCATGATTACTGGTGGTGTTGACAATATGGAAAAATATCAGTATATGTTAGGACAGGCACGTGCATATCAGTACGCGCTTCAGGAAATCTCTAACCTGCTAAAAGCTAAGGAGCAAGAAAATGAACAAGGAAACGTTATCGAC
>VTLG01008301.1_pt1 | contig 13713 bp, 9 predicted proteins | sample 4694571 | NCBI WGS metagenome assembly VTLG01 (sample SAMN12604809, study PRJNA352737) | marine metagenome | biome: ENVO:00000447; feature: ENVO:00000209|ENVO:00000569|ENVO:01000036; material: ENVO:00002151; isolation source: viral sequences binned using virsorter ...
CTTCTCTTGGTGGCCCGTCGTCAACTCTTTCCCATATTCTACCCTCCCGATCTTCCCATCTTCTTACATTGGGAGGTAAATCTGATAAAAGACTTTCTTTGAAATTAGATACTAATACATCTTCTGTAATTTCTCCAACAGACTGCATTAAAGTCCATGTTGCACCTTCTGTATCCATTCGATCTAATATAAAGCCCTGTGCGCCTTTTGCATCTTCTTCATTAAGACCATTAGCTTTCAATGCTTTTCTACTAACAACTGCATTTAATTTGCGAGCCTTACCTTCTTCATATGTTTGTAGGATATAATTATCTGGAAACAGTTCATCATGTATTAATTCTGCAATTTCTTTTGCACTCTTACCTTGATAATGAGTTGAATCTGCTCTTGCTCTTAATATTTTTTCTTCGAATACAGATAGATCATCAATCTGGCTATGTGATTGCATTGTTGATTTCATACCATATAATTGATGTTGTTCCTTCATAATTCTTTTAATTGCACTAAACTTTACTTCTCCAAATGTTGTTTCTGCAATAGGTTCATCGCTGGCACTAAATTTAGTTGTTGCTATTTCAAATAATTCCAGTTTGTCTGTTGCTTCTATTTTATCCCAAATATCTGTAAGAAATGCTAGTGCTGGTGTTCCACTCTTAGCTCCTGTAATTCCAGAACCCTTAATAGATTGTCTAAATTGCCATTTTGCTATATCTTGGGTAGTTTTTTCACCAAATAATTCTGACATAGCATATATTTGTGTATAAAGTTCTAATCTTTTTTGTAAATCCTTACCTTGTTCAGTAAAGTAACCTACCTGTGCTAGAACATTTTCTGGTAACAACTTACTTCTATCTTTAACTCCATATTTTTCTTGCCAATCATATAGTGCTTGAACATTTATTTGTTTATTCTCTCTTAGTGCCTGTTCAATATCTTGTTCTGTTTCCTTGAGTGCTAAAGCCGCAGGATTTTTCATTAAATTAGTTCTACGAACTTCTATTGCTTTTACAATTATAGATTTAAGAGGTTGTGTCAAAGAATCACTTGGATATTCACGATCTAAAAATTCTATATCTTTTTCTAATTCCTGAAGATTACGATTAACAATATTTTGTCCGATGCTTAACATACCATCTAGTTTATCTTCTAATTCATGTTCATCTAATAATTGACTTGAATTTCTATTCCCTTGAACTTGTCTATATCTTGTCCAGAATTCAGGTCCTTCTTCTTCACCGGGTGCTATTAATGCTCCCCCTCCTCTTGGATTTTTAAATCCATCTTCAAGTGCCGATTGAGCATTTTGAACATATTCAGAAGTAATAGATATTAAATTTTGTGTATGTTGTCTAGGAGCAACATCTTTTCCTGACATTGATTTTAAATGTGCCTTATGAACAGCAATAGCTTTTGATACTACACCAGCAATGGCTTTTATTTTCTCATCTGTTCTTCCTTCACCAAATGCCCCAATTAATCCTTCATCAATTCCTACTTTTGCTCCATCAATTTCTAGTTCTTGATTAACATTTAAAGATGTAAATCTCTTTAAAACTCCTGCGGATGATTTTGGTCCTTGTGCTTGAATTGCTAATCTACTTACATAACTTTGCTGGATAGTAGTAAGATCAACTTTTTGAGCTTGACGATCTTGTTTAAGAGAAGTTGTAATGAGTTGTGAGATTAACCCTTCTTTTATCTTACTAATCTCGTCAGGTGTATATTTACCATATAATCTAGTAAGTGCGGTTTTTAATGCTCCGCCTGTTTTTGGTTTAAGTTTTTTATTACCATTGTCATCTAATACCAATTTACCATCTTTTGTTACTGGATCAGTTAATTTAAACAATAAAGATTTACCATCATATTCATGATCTCTTAAAATTTCTTGCTCTAAGTTAGATACTTCTCTATTTTCCTTTAAAGCTATTTCTTCTCTAACCCATCGTAATGCTTTGCCTTGTTTCATCTTTGGAATATTCATTAAATCTTCTAGTGCGGCATCAGCACCTTTAAAATTTTTTCCAGAATACATATGTGTATATGTTTCAAATCTATCATCTAAATATTGTGCCTCCTCTTGATCTCTATTTTGTAGGAATGTTTGTTCATTTTTATTATTTCTTCCTACAACATCTGCTTGGTAATAATTAGGTGATAAGATAAAAGTTTTCTTCCCAATTTTATATTTATATACTCCATCTTCTGCATTGGCAATTACAGTATCTTTTCTTATTTCAGGATTAAATACATCATGGTTATACCATTCTTGAAGCATTGCCTGTACTGATTTATCTATTTGTTCTTCAATTTCATAAGCATCTAAAGTACCACCTTCTTCAGATCGTTCCATAATACCAGCAATCATTTCTTCTAAATGACCTTTTGCAAATTGTAATCCGGTATGAGATTCATATTTTGAAGATGCAAATCCTGCTCTAATTTTTGACCTAAAATTTCTTTGTTCAAAAGTAAGGTAGTTTAAATCTTGTGCTGTTTGAGCTTGTTCTACTTGTGTAACAATTGCAGTTAATAAATCACCATCCATTCTAACAAATGGTTCTTCTATTAATTCTAATACTGCATCTGACACATCATCTGGTAGTTTCATAGGAGATATATTAACATTCAAATCTTTTCCTATATTATACATTGTACGACCTAGCTCATCTTCTTGTCGAAACTTAGAAAGAGAAGTCTGCAAGCCTATTTCAGCAGGATCAGTAAAGGGTAGATGTTCTTTCAGAAGAAGTTTTTGATTTTCATGGTGCTTCATTTTCTTTATAAGTATTTCTTTTGCTTTTAATCTAGTAGCAGTTTGTTCTGATTTCTGATAAATTTCTGAAAAAACACCCATTCCATCAAGTAAAGCATCAAATATCTTTGCATTAGATAAATTTACTTGTCCTACATTTTCATCAGGCCCACGATATTGTTCCTGTGCAGGAGCAACATTATAGACTTGGTTTCTATTTGATTGATATTGTGGTTTAGTTAGTTCTGCCATAATTATCTCGATGCGCCTTTCATTCTACCCGGATGTGCTTTACCCGAGCGACCTCTGCCTCTTATAAAGTTCCAAAAACTAGAACCTTCTGCAAAATCCCACATATCTTTAAATCCTTTTTCACTAAAGTCTAATTGTCTAGTTTGCATTTGGTGAACTAATTTATCCCATGTACTACTAGATTTTGTTGGTGCTGATCTTCTCCATCTGTAGCTATCCATTGATCGTTTTTTCTTTGTAATGTTCTTTGCAGTGATTGCAGAAGTTGGTGCGCCATGTATTTTTTGAGCATCATTAGCATCTATAGAAGGTGACGCAGTCTTCGTATCTACAGTTTTCTTAGAATCAGGTGAAGTTTTTCCACTTTTAGCGGCTCCATATGTTTCTACTCCTGTTTTAATCATTCCAGCAAGATATTCTCTATCAGCAGATTTCTTTTCTTGTTTAGCAATTCTTTTTTGTTGTTTCTCATTGAGCTTTGCGTTTCTCCATATCGAAGTGTTTTTATTTTCAGTATCCCTTGCTATTGCCCTAATCCGGTTCCTAGTATCAACAATAACATTTGTTTGTGCATCTATTGCTTCATTTACTATACTTGCTAATACGGCTCTAGGAGAACCTGATTCTACTAATGCTCCACTTGTTCCTGCCGCAACTTCCGCAGACCCTTCTGCCTCTAGTCCTGCAAGTGCAATATCTTTTGCTAGATTACCACCTGTATCCAATACCTGATACTGTGTCTGGCGACTTTCTATTTTGTTTTGACTGATATTAAACTTTGCAGTTAATAGAGATTCCCTAGCCGCACGATTTCGTTCATCAGCTATACCATATCTTCCTTTTCTTTTTTCATGTTCACTTAATGCTCCTGCCGCAAATGTTGCCGCCGCATAAATCCAAGACATTATGATCCTCCTGTATCTGCTTCTATAATAATAGCATTTAACTGCATTGGAAACGGCCCATTAGAAACAATCTTTAGATTATGTGTCTCCCAACCAATACCTGATAATGATAACTTTCTTAACCCGGAGAATAAAGGAATTTGTCTCCCCATTGCATCCTGTGTTGTTCTGAACAATAATTCTTCTGACAGATCATTATATTCTAGTTGGATACCTAGTGATTCTTCTACTAATACTGCAACTTTAATTAATCTTTTAGTATAAGAGAATTGATTTTCCGGTGCAGAGGGTGCTAATGTTTCCAGTTCTGCATCATAAGGAAGTCCTGTTACATGTTCATTACCTTCAGTATGGGTTAAAGTAATTGTTTCATCTGACCCACCTGTATCTGTAACAGTTAAATTAGAATGTTGCATTCCTTCATAATATACTTGAACTTCTTCATTTCTAAGATGTTTAAGTCCAGTAATAATTTTAGAAGCTGGAACTGCACCTGTAACTGCACTATCGGAAAATACAAAGGCATTGCGATCTAATGCACCTTCTGTCGGGAATCTTCCTAGTGTTTCTACATGATAAACATCAGTTCCATTTATTGTTCGTTTAACCTTAAACCATACTTGATCATGAGTGGCTGTTGGAATCATGTCAATATCAGTTACTTGTGCATGTGAACTTCCATCTGCCTCAATTATGGGATTTGTAGAAGTTGTACTTGCAAAACTTGATGAATCCAGACGAGTTGTTATTTCTGTATTAGTAGCACCAGATTCCGTAACAGTAGCAACTGTACAGGTAGCATCACCGGCTCCTCCAATAGTTGCATTATCTATTGTTAATACATCTCCTATCTCATAATTAATTCCAGCAGTAGTTATTGTAACAGTAGTTACATCGTTTCCAGCGACAACTACAGTAGCTACTGCACCTGAACCGGAACCCCCACCTAAAGAAACAGAAGTATAAGTATTATTTGTGTGAGTTCCACCATCCACAAAAGTACCAACAGTAGCTATAGGGAACCCAACTCCTCTTACATTCATTATTTCCTGACTAACATTCCAGTTTGAATCTGCATAGTTTGCTACAGTAGCATATTTATCTGCCACAAACATACCTGTTTGATCTCCTGCAACTGTGTATATACTAGGTTTGTGCCATGAATGTGTACCTGAACCAACATCTGTAAATGCTATTGCACTTCCATTAGAAGTCGTGGCAAGTTTAAATGTATTGGCTGTTTTATTTACTACATAATAATTTGTACTAAGACTCAATCCTGTAGGTAAGGTTCCAGTAGTAGTTACTTGTATTATTTTACCATTAAGTAATCCATGAGTTCCAACAGTATCAGTTAATAACAATCCACTTGAAGTGCTTGCAGTAAATACTCTATCAGCAGTTGCTTGTACTGTAGCAGTAACTTTACGATATATCTTTCCTGCAATTACATGCTCAGACCATGCTTTAAACTCTAAACTACGATCATAACTGAGACTCAATAATTTACCATTTGCCATCATAAACCAGATAATAGCAAAAGGTCTTTCCTGCCAGATCATCTTCTCAATTGTAGAATCTTTAATTATATCATAACCTTTCAGGGATATTTTACTAGAAATCCATTGACTAACTGTATCTCCTTCTAATTCTAAAGACTGAACATCTTTTCCTCCAATCTGAGTATATAGTAATGCATTAGAAACAATAACTGGAGCAGTATCAGTTGCAGAGAATGATGTTTCTCTGTTAATTGTAAATCGAAATGGTGTAACACTAAGATTGGTTTCTGAACCATATAACATATAAATACCAGCAGAAGTACCCATTGAGAGTTTCTTAGATTCTCCTAACCATTTTATTTCATCCAATGTATCTGAATCCAAAGTAAAAGTAAGTGCGCTGGAATCTATTATAATTTCTGTTGAGACTCCTTCTGTAACTGAATCTGGACTACCTTGTTCTGATATTACTGAGGGAGCAAATGAATAGAAGTTTGCAGTTTCGGATAACCAGATTGTAGATGGTTGCACAGAAGTTGCCGCCATTACCATACGTTGCTGATATATCTGTGCCACATGGGGGAACCCCTCACCTAAACTGAATGCCCCTAATCGGAATTCTGCTGTTCCATAAGTATCTCTTGTATTAGCCATTTCAGACTTAAACTCGACAGTAATAACCGAACTACTTATAGTTTTGATTATTCCCCATGCCCATTTAATACCACCTATATTATTACCACCTTTTAATAATGGATTAATTCTTATAAGGCGACCTATATCATTTGTACTGTCAAAATATGCATTTGTTAAAGAAGTTCCAGTTACCTTATTATTATATAAAGTAAGACTTCTAAATGAAGATGTACTAGGTTTATAAACATATTTTTGTAATGTTACCTTTGCATTTGCCGCAGTTGTAGGTGGGTCTGCCTGTACAAGTTCAAATTCCCGGATACTTCCACTATCTGTATCTGAAAACTGGATAGTAGTTGATGTTGTAGCAACAACAAATACATCTAAATCAAAAGTATCATCTCCTACTATTCCTATAAAAGCATTACCACTACCACCAGAACCATATGGTATAGGACTTCCACCATTTGTAGCTGATACTTTAAAATAATCATCATAAGAACCACTTACAAGTGCTGGCAATACATAATAATCAGTTGCGGCAGTAAGACTTGCTGGTAGTGTACCAGTAAATTGTAATTTCATACCTGTAGTCAGTCCATGTGCAGTTGCACCAATAACATCGCCTGTTGCTGATCCAGAATTAAACGTACAACTTGTTGAAGCTATAGCAACATTTAATCCACCATCCATCTTAGTTTGCTTCGTACCATCAGTAGAAGTTGCACCAGATATATTCTGTCTTACATTTCCCCAACCATTGCCGACTGAACCTTTTAATCTTAAATATTGACCAACTTGGAGTCCATGATTTGCCAGTACAAGAGTATTATCAATAGTATTAAATTCTACATCTCCTATAGTAACCAGATCACTTGTAGTAGGTTCTACAGTTAATTTTAATGTAAATCTTTTTGTATCTACAGCTTCATCCCATATATTAATTTCTGTATATGGGCCATCTGTGGTTACAAATTCTTCAATTGCCCACACACTATTATCATCAGCAACAGAACTTGTTGTAGCAGAAGATAAAGTACGGAAGATTTTTTGGGGAGGTTTAGTAGGACAGCACACAAAGATAACATCACCACTTTGTGTAGTTTTCAGGGTAGAAAGTTCAGCCGCAGTCCAAGGAAATACTGCTGTATATTCGTATGTAGGTGGGTCTGAGACTGCTGTATTGTCTGTTAGAAGTTGATTCTGTGACCATACTCTTAAATAACCCCCAGAGGAAGGTGATGTTGAACCTAATTCTATGATATAGGTATTATCCTTATCCTTGAAGAAAGGAATAAAAACAGCAGTTGCATCTTTAGCATCTCCTATGTAATTCGTCCCGGGGCGTTTAATAACTGGCCCTGAGAGAATCGGAATCATATTCTTAGAGCTTTTGTACCCATAATGGTAAAACTCTTCACTAGAACGACCCTGAAGACTTTTTGCTAATACACCCTCTGTGAATTTAGGTTGAAGAAACTCATATTTCATTTAGTTTTCCATGCTTGCATATCAACTTCATATCCAGTAGTAGGAGTATTAAAGGTTCTATGTATAACAGAATATCTTCCTTTTTTAGCATCAAGATAAGATGATCGTTCCCTATGATCTGGTGTTTTATCTCTTGAGTTTGCTGATCTTGCCTCTTGTACTGCCAGAAAGTATTTTTGCGCCATTTCTGATTTTAACCCTTCTTTACTTGTAAGAGTTTCAGCAATTTCTACAGCAAGTTTCATTGCTATTGCTTCAGCCAACAAAATATCCAAGTTATTAGTATCTGTTGGTGTTGCTACATATAGTAAATATAAAGAGGTTTCATTTGATAATATATTCTTTTTTTCAACCATAAATCTTGAAACAGGTTCAACTTCAACAACTTTAATACAATCTGCAGGAAGTTGATAAGTATAGTTCCATCCAAATACTGGTGCTTCTATTTGCGTAAGTAGTTTACGTTCTAATGCACTATTCCATACATTCATCCTTAGTACAGTTTCAATGCATCCTTCTATTCTTGCAGAACATGCTCTTGCTCTTGAACTGTTTTCTGTTAGATTTTGTATTCTAGCTTCACCTAGATTACTCAAGGCAAGGTTAGCTATACCAGTTTTATCCATAGTAAACTGTTAGAAATGGGGGCCAGTTTCCCAACCCCCGATTGTTATTAATCAACTGTATAATAAATTCTTACTTCAACAAATGCCGCAGTTGATGAGCTTACTGCCGCAGTTAATTTTGCAATTACAGTAACTTCAGTAGTAATTGTTACAGGAGCTTGGGTAATATTACTTACCTGTTCTCTCATGTAACGTGTTCCTACTCCTGTAGCAACAGCGGCGGCTATAAATCCAACCGGAGTTGCTGTTGTGCCATCAGTATATCCTAAACTCAACTGGCAACTTGAACCTAGTGTTGCCGATTGATGTAAAGATGCTTCCCATACTTTTGCTCCGGGAGGCAGTTTACCAAAGGATATTGTGTCATTTATTTGCATCGCAATATCTGGCGACGTAAACGTGAATTTATCATACAACATTCGCATTCTGCCCCCTTGGTCAGCGACATCAGTCAGCTTCGCAGGAACAGTAACGAATCGTTTCTTGTGATTTACAGCATATTGATCAGCCATATTTTTCCTTTCAGATTATGAGTTAAGCAGTTACGAAACAATCAATTTGAATAACCATCTCTTCCCAAACCCTAGTTGCGCCAATATCCATCTCAAAATATGCATATGGAACAAAAGATTTGTCAGAACGTCTTTCAATTTCTGTTATCGGTTCTTCCCAAGAACAGAAAGCCAAACCTTGCGGATGAAAAGCTAACACTTGCTCTGTCAGCGTATCACCTGTTCCAGTTGTAGGCATACCTTCATACCTAATAAACTGGAAACCAGCAAAATAATTGGTTTGTCCTTCCACCAATGCACGAATACTATTATAATCCGCACTATTGACTTGTTCGGAATGAAGTAGAGCTTCAATCTGAGCCGCAGAACAGACAATGAAATATAGCGGATTGCCACCTTCATCATATTGATCTGCTTCATTTTCAGAAAGAATTCTACGAGCCTTCAACAGTTTGTCAATTGATAAACTTCTGCGATTTCCAGCGACGTTATCAATACCACTATAACCAGCAGTATGTGAACCCACTAGCAAATCAACACCAATAAACTGTTTAGGGAAATTACTGTCATTCCAGACTATCTCGGTTGCACCGTCCATTACACCACCATCTGATTCATAAGCTGAACCAAAGGCGGCATCAACGATTGTAGCATCCATCTTACGAGCCATAGCCATTGACGTAGCTTCTGCATAAGGTTGGAACACATCGTAGTTCATTCTACGAGTATCAAAACCCTCTACAAAGAATCCAGCATTTTTAGGTTGTGCTGATACTCTCCTACGTTGATGGGAAATCGCTTGTACAGGCGAATCTGCAAAACGTGCAACTTTATCTAGTGCTTCGTTAGTTCCGATCTTATCAATGAACTCGGCAACACCTTGACAGTTTGGCTTATTAGTTACAAAATTCCGTAACCGGGTAGTCTTTTGTTGAAGCGCATGTAATACATCAGCAGAATAGCGATGTATATAGGACGTTTCAATATCATAAAAATTAGCCATGTTGTACCTTTTATAGAAATCTCATACACGATATGTGTATAAGTAAAACTCACTCTTACCTAGAGATTGTCCATAAAGGGTCTCAAGAGAATGTTCAGTAGGCCATTGGTTATCTACCTATTATCTCTTGTTCGGCTTATCCTCCACTATGGAGGGGTGATACTATCTTACTCGTCTTTGTTGTGGATAGGCTTGTTTAAATAGCCTTTCCATTTTACTCATCGCAGTTTTATGATTAGGATCACGATTATCTCTATATGCTTTAGAGAAGTCCTTATCAGCATAAAGAGCCTGAATCTCTTCCTGCGCAGATTGCGGAGACATTTGATTTCGACCTAATCCTGTGCCTACCGCAAGTGCTTCTTCTCCTAGTAACTGACCGACTTTGGAAAAGGCTTTGATCACTTCAGGGTGATTCCCAAAACCAGAATTATCCATTGCTTCAGTCAGTTCAGGAGTACCAAATTGGGCATAAGCTCTTCGGGCATAATCCAGATTACCATCGTAATTCTTTCCCCAATCTCGTTGGAGTCCGATAGTAGTCTGAATTTTTAAGTCCTCCATAGCTTGTTCCTCATTTTTGGCATCTTCCTCTTGTATATCTGAAAAAAGACCTAACAAGTTATCAGCCTGATCCTGAGTAAGATTATTCTGGTGTGCAAATGATTTAAAATCATCCAGTACACCATCTACATCTTCACCAAAATCATAGCCATCTTCTCGTTCTGGTCTTCCAAGTTGATTGTAAAAACTATCCCAACTTTCCCCTTCCTGCGGAACGGAGATGAGATTGTCCGGGTTTCCTCCTATCATTTTGACTGCATTAACGTAGGACTTAGCAAGTTTGTCTACAGAGTCAAATGTTTGGAGACTAGGTTCATCCCTTAAGCCTACTGGCATAGAGGATGCAGTAAATTGAATAGTAGAATCTACTTCAGCTTGCCCTGAATCTTCTACAGGAGCCATTTCTTCTGCCATATCTATTTATTGTTAGGGTTATGCTCGTCTTTCAACCCGAGCCTGTTCCTGCATGTCAATTCTTTTTCTTATGGCTTCCAAATCTGCACCAACGAGATTAATAATCTCCATTACCACAGTTCTTTGACCTTCCTGCCATGCAGATGTATAGGGATCATTAGCATGTGAAGTACGAAAGACATAATGTGCATTTGCAAGCATTGCAATAACATCCTGTCCTTCTTCACTACTAAAGACCTCCTTAAAACTCTTACGCTTTCCTTTTTCCTGTAACCAGCGTGAAATCATGCGGCTTCTGCCCTAAGTGATTCAGCTTTTGCCAGTTTTTCATTCAATTCACCAGCAACTTGAGCTTGTTGTACCTGTTCTTGTTGTTGTTGCTGTCTTTGCTGTTCTGCAACCATTGCATCAACTTCCTCTTTTGTTCTTAGATTGGATGTTGGTATTTGCAGGACTTCCGCAGTATTTGAGAGTATCTGCTGTGTATTAAAGTACATTGGTATAGTCTGGTCAATCTGAGCTAGAGGCATAATCATCTCAAATAACTGATTCATGGAATTTATCTCTCCTGAACGCATTGCAATGGAAACAGGATTCATATATTCAATTTTAAAGTCATTTTCCATCTCTTGAGGCATTTCAGGCAGTTGATATGATCTCATTAATACATTTATTGTCCTTCTTATCATTGGATCAAGGAACTCTGCTTCCTGTCTGGCAAGTATTGGCCCAAGTACAGGCATTCTCTGTCTCATCCTGACTGATACTTCAGTTGCAGAAAAACGCATTACATCACCATCTGGTGCAACCGGGCCGGGTAATTCAAGTAAGTCCATGAAATAACCTTCCCTAATTGCGGCAGTACACTTTGCACTTAACTTCTCTGCATAATCCGGTCTTGCATTAGTTGGCACTTCAAATATCATATCCTTGCCCCCTAGCCCGACTGAATAGTAATTTATTGCATCCGGGGTAGTATCTAGGGGGTCTAAGAGTCCAGAATCCGGTACAAATAGAGGCGGTGAAACCGATTTCTGAACAGCCTTTAAATATGTCCTGTCAACTTCTGTAATAAGCCGAATATCTGGCATTATCTCCCAAGTCGGCCCTCTTCCATAGATTTCTCTATCTGATCTTTCCCATCTTGCACAGATATATGGCATTTCTTCATAGCCACCAAATTGCAATATCTGTTTTTTGTCTTTTAAGTAGTGAATAGACACAAAAGGCTTCATAAAACCTTCTGGCAGGAAGTTCTGTATTGTCCAAGAAGGAAATACTGCATGAACAACATCATAGTCATCCAGCATTTTTTCTCCAAATCCTTTTTCTACAATCTGTTCAGGTAATGTTTGTGGATCAAATCTTGAAACTAAGTCTTTTGCCGTTTGTTTGTAGTTCCTATAAATTGTGTCAATTTCCATTTCACTTCCGCTACCCAATATGCAATCCGAAAGAGGAAAATTGCGGAAACGAGGACCAAATCCCGGCAAGTCCTCAACAAATACAATGCCAGTTCCGAAAGACCCTGCTTCCAAGTAATATTGGAATACTGCACTTTGGAAGTTTGATGCTGGTCGTGATACATGATGTTTTACTATTTTAGATGCTTCTTCCAGCCATAGGGCAACATTACGGTTTTTGTCCAACTGACCAAGACCTGTAGTCAACTTAAACCATTCTGCACCCATTGGCGTAAATACATTATGGATGTTTGATGCAAAGCGTTTCAATAATCGCATTGCTGTACCTTCAAACGCCATTCCCATTCTATTATCACCTTTAGAATGAGTTGTAGTAAAATCAGAGCGATGAGGAAGGACATATTCTGCCATTTCCTGCCACTCACGCTCCCATACCCTGCGGTTGTTTTTTAGTTTTTCATGGTGTCTGTCAATTACAGCACCTAAATCCGTATTTTGGTCAGCCATAAGATTTATTAGTTAAAATACTACTACCCCTAGAACCTGTTAGATTCATTTGTTTACGTGATTTCTCCCCAATACGCTTTTTACCATAACCACCTCCTTGAGAACCAGCCAATTTTTCTCTCCAACCCTTTACTCCGGGTACATCCGCATCTGGAGCCGCATCTGGTCCTGTTTGGTCATATATTATTTCTGCCATTGATAGTGGTTGATCAGTTTCAGTCTGTTGTCCTGAGTCTGTAAAATCTGAACTAAACCCTGAAGAATCAACCTCTCCGGGAATTTCTGTTGGCCCTTCATCTGATTCTGCTTGTATTTGAGCATTATATGCTTCCCAATCTGCTTCTGTAAAGTTTGCAAAATCAGGTTCATCTGATCCTTCAAGAGGGTCTTCCATTCCCCAATCATCTCCAGATTGGTGTACATGCCCCGGTTGTCCGTGTGGGGCTGAATTTTCTGAAACTACTGTGGTTGGTTCTGTAAGTACAGTGTTGTTTGTATTTTTCTTCTTATCTTTCAGAAGAGTTGTATTTGATCCAAATGGATTTGTAACGTAGTGATTGGGCATATTGCCTTTTTAATTAAATAGATGTTAAAAGACTTCTGTTACGACCTTGAGTTAAGTTCATTTGTTTACGAGACTGTTGAGCAACTCTTTTTTTACCATATCCTCCACCTTCTGATGAAGCACTAGATTTACCTCCTGCCGTCAAAGAACCTCCAGCTAATGCATTTGGCGTTGTATCTGTTGGCCCTACTGAAATAGCATCGTCACCAATTGAAGCACTCCATTGTTCTCTAGTCTGAAATTTTTTCTCACCAGTTTCAGGGTCTATATATGCGTTATGCTCAGAAGTAAAACCCGGAGCATTTTCTACTGGCTGGTTTTCAGGAGCATTGTCTTCTGCTATTTCCTCTTCAGTCTTGGGTTCTGCTAGTTCTTCTGCGGTTTTTTCAGTAACACCTATCTGGTCAAGATGATCTTGAGTTATTACAGGGTCTTTCCCTGCTTCTAATGCGGCATAATAATCTTTCTCTGCTTGACTTTGTTCATGTTCAGTAATAATTGAGGATTCAGTATTGGCAATAGGATTTCCTAAAATATCTGTAGCTCGAGATTTAGTA